>FLOH01000775.1_pt1 | contig 58250 bp, 45 predicted proteins | sample 756751 | NCBI WGS metagenome assembly FLOH01 (sample SAMEA4026879, study PRJEB14308) | marine metagenome | biome: coastal water; material: water | depth 74 m
AGCCTGGTACCAGCTTGCCCCACCGCGGGGGCTATTAAAAATGAACCGCCGATCTCAACGAGCTCACCGTGGCTTGTGATCGTCTCTTTGCCGTTGGCAAAGGTGGTAAGGGCCAGTACACATGCGGCCGCATTGTTGTTGACTGCAATCGCGGCCTCGCAGCCGATCAAGCGTCGCGCCAACTCGCTCAATCGATCGTCGCGGCGGTTGCGCTGGCCGGAAAATCGATCGACCTCGACCACGCAGAATCCGCCAGCGGCCGCAGCCATCGCCGCTGCCGCTTCCGGGTGAACCGGGGCCCTCCCCAAGCCGGTGTGCAACACGATTCCTGTGCCGTTCACGGCGGGAACGATCCCGCGTCCCCGCTCTTCAGCTACCGCCTTGTTCAGACGGCCGACCAATCCATCCGCCCTATCCAAATCCACAAGGCGCGCCTCCAGCAGTGCGGAGTCCAAAACACCATCGGCGATCTCGCTGCGCCAGTCCGAGAGGATCTCTTGAACTAGCGACCGCATCAGCTCGCGACCAATCGTGGCTTCCAGTGCGGATACGGCCTCGCGAGCCAAGACTTCGTCGACCTTCGGCAACAGGCGAAACGGATTCGTGATTTCCATATCCATAGAGTACCGCCTAGGCGTTTCGGGCTCCCTCAAAAACGTGTCCCTCCGACATAGATTGTGCGGATCGCTGTGCACAGTACGGCCACACCTCCGAAACGGGTGTTGCCGGCCTCGCCCTGCTCCAAACGCTCCCCAGTCCAAGCCCCTGGCCAAATGGCGAAACTCCAAGCTACCGCGAACTTGGGCTGGCTCCAGAAGGGCGTACATCGCAAACTACGTCCAGTATGCTTCCGCTCCTCCGACTCACACTCTTCATCGACCGGCTCAACCGCGCTGTCTATCGAGGGGTCTGCTGGCTCTCCCTTGCAATGGTCTTGATCGGCGCCTTCAACGCCCTTGCACGTTATGGGGACAAGTACCTACCGGTGCGGCTGTCCTCGAATGGTTGGATCGAGCTGCAGTGGTATTTCTTTAGTTTGGTGTTCCTGCTCGCGGCTCCCTTTGCGGTTCGACTCGACAGCCACGTCCGCGTCGATGTGCTCTACGGTCGGCTAGGGACGCGCGGAAAGGCGTGGATCGACCTGATTGGGACCTTGGTCTTCCTACTTCCCTTTTGCGTTTTCGGAGTCTGGTATGCCCTACCAAGCGCCTTATCCTCGTTGGATATCCGTGAAGTCTCTCCCGATCCCGGGGGGCTGACGCGTTGGCCAATCAAGCTCGTCGTCCCGGTTGCCTTTGTACTGCTGACCCTCCAGGGCTTCGCTGAGGTCACTCGCCGCGGCCTCTTCCTCAGTCGCAAAATCACGGCCACACAAGCTGGATTGGAGAATAGGGAAAGCGGTGAAACCTCGTGAGCGAGCTCCTTGGACCGATCATGTTTGTGGTGGTGTTCCTGGTGATTTTCATCGGGTACCCGGTTGCCTTTTCGCTCGCCGGTGTGGCCTTGATCTTCTCCGCAATCGGAGTCTTTTTCGGCTATTTTGATTTCGTGCTGCTGACGGCTTTCCCCGAGCGGGTATTTGGCGTCATGTCGAATCAGATTTTACTCGCGGTTCCGTTCTTCATTTTTATGGGGACGATGCTGGAGCGCTCCAAGCTCGCTGAAGATCTACTTCGCACCATTGGATTGCTCTTTGGCCCCCTTCGCGGAGGCCTGGCCCTCGCTGTTGTTTTTGTCGGCACACTGCTCGCGGCTGCAACGGGAGTCGTAGGCGCATCTGTGGTTGCGATGGGCATGATCAGCCTACCCGTCATGATGCGTTATGGTTACTCAAAGGAGCTGTCGAGCGGAGTCATCTGCGCGTCGGGCACACTTGGCCAAATCGTGCCGCCCAGCGTCGTACTTGTCGTCCTCGCCGACCAACTCCAAGTCAGCGTAGGGGACCTGTTTGTGGGGTCGCTACTCCCCGGGCTCATGCTTGCTGGCCTCTATGCCCTCTATGTAATCGCGATCGCATTCTTCAAGCCAGGCGCGGCGCCAGCGATGCCCAAGGAAGAGCGCGACGCCGCCTCGGGTCAACTCGCCGGTCAAGTCGTTCGGGCACTGCTGCCCCCACTCCTTCTGATCCTGATCGTCCTGGGCTCTATCTTCCTGGGGATCGCCACGCCGACGGAAGCGGGCGCACTTGGTGCCGTCGGCGCGATGGTGCTTGCGAAAGTCAACGGCAGGCTAAGCCGGAAGGCGCTTCAAGGCACGATGCGCGAGACCACCAAGCTCACCTCGATGGTCGTCTTCCTCTTGATTGGTTCGACACTCTTCAGCTTGGTCTTCCGCGGACTTAATGGCGACATTTGGATAGAGGACCTACTGACAGGCTTGCCCGGAGGTCGCATTGGCCTGCTAGTCACATGCAACGCAGCCGTCTTCCTGCTCGGCTTCTTCATCGACTTTTTCGAGATCGCCTTCATCATCCTCCCGCTCATCGTTCCGGCTGCACGCGCCCTTGGTATCGAAGGTGATGAGATGGTTTGGTTCGGCGTGATGCTGGGCATGAACCTACAGACAAGTTTCCTCACGCCGCCCTTTGGATTTAGCCTGTTCTACCTACGCGGAGTCGCACCCAAAGAGATCCCAACTAGTGCTATTTACCGGGGTGTATTGCCCTTTATCGGGATACAACTCGTCGGCCTCGCCGTCATTGTTTTCTTTCCCGAGATCGTGACCGGAATGCTTTAGGAGTGGGCGCTACTCGCCCATCGCAAAGTTGGCATAAGCTAACTCGGCAGCGCCAAACCAGTCGAAAGAGTCATCCCGGAACACGCGCCACTCCGCCAGAATCTTGGCGTACCTCGCATCTGCTGCGGCTTCGGTTTCAAGTAGCTCTTCCGCAGCGGCTCTCGCAGCGCTGAGCAAGTCCTCGGGGAACTTCCGCACGGTGATGTCCTGTTTTAGGAGGCGCTTCCAGGCGGCGGGATTCTTGGCGTCATAGCGAGTCATCATCGCCGTTGCAGCCTCGCGTGTTGCCGCCTCGAGCATGGCCTTGTAATCCGCGGGAAGTTCGTCCCAAGCCTTCTGGTTGACAAGAAAGGACAGGTTAGGCCCCGGCTCCCACCAACCGGGGTAGTAGTAATTTTTGGCGACCTTGTAGAAGCCGAGTTTTTCATCGTCATAAGGGCCGACCCACTCCGTCGCGTCAATCGCACCGCGCTCAAGGGCAGGGTAAATATCGCCACCAGCAAGGACCTGCACGTTGACGCCGAGAGCATCCATCACCTTGCCCCCTTGGCCGGGAATCCTCATTTTGAGGCCCTTCAAGTCGGCCAGACTCTCCACCTTGTTCTTAAACCACCCTCCCATCTGAGCGCCCGTATTGCCGCCTGGAAAGTTGATCATCCCAAAATCGGCGTAGACATCCCGCATGAGCTTCAGGCCCCCCCCTTCCAAGAGCCAAGCGGTCTGTTGGCGTGCGTTTAGCCCAAAGGGAACACATGTGTCAAAGGCCAAGGCCGCATCTTTTCCCGTGTAGTAGTAACCACCGGTTTGACCAATTTGAGCAGCTCCCGTCTGGACCGTATCCATGACTTGCAGCGCCGGGACGAGCTCGCCAGCTTCAAAGACTCGGATGTCAAAGTTACCTCCACTCATCTCGCGAACACGATCTGCAAGAACCTCAGCGGCCCCATAAATCGTATCGAGCGAGGAGGGGAAGCTCGAGGCGAGCCTCCATCGAACCACCTTCCCCGTAGCCACCATAGAGCCGCCCGTAGCGCGACTCTTAGATCCGCATCCAGTTGCCATCGCCGCGGCACCGAGGAGTCCACCCGAGATCAATTTCCTTCGCTTCATGAAGGATGTCTTACGCAACCGGGCCGCATTGCGCAAGCGGCGGTCCCGCGGCAGTCTCCCCTGCACGACCGCCGCTGCATTGGCGTGCTAGCCTTTGCGTCCGAGTTTTGGAGCGACAGCAAACGCGACGAGATAGACGCACGCTCCGAACCAAACCACCATGTTGAAACCAACGGCAATCGACAGCACCACACAGAGAACACTGCCCAGTACCGAAGTATATCCGTTGATTCCCCAAGCCCATGCCACCATGGAGCTCGACGCATTGGATAGCGCCCTGACACCCAACGGGAACGGCATGCCAAGTACCAGTCCGAGTGGTGCGAGCAAGGCCACGGCAACCCCGATACGCCCCGCCGTCTCTAACCCAAGGGTGGCATTAAAGATCGGGTCGAGCAGGAAGGGATACACAATCGCAATCCCGATCACCACCGTAAGAGCGCGCCGTGCGTCACCGACCTTATTGGAAAGCGCACTCCCAATACCAGAGAAGATCAGCACACTAAACAGCACCACCGCCAGTGAATACAGCGGGTTGCCTAGATAGAGGATGAACTTCTGAGAGAGGACAACCTCCACCAAGATGAATCCCAGGCCCAGGGAGCCGAAGTAGAAGAGGACGGCGCCAAGAGGTTCCGGTGCCTTTCCTTCCTCGCGCTCCCGGGCGCGCAAACTGAGGAGAGGAACAATCACGAAGAACAAGGCGACGACACTCAACAGAGCCATCAGAATCATCAAGATTCCGTGTGCAGTGATGCCACCGAGAGCGTTAAAGAATGCCTCACGCTTGAAGAGATCGCGAAAACGGGAAGTCTCAAAAAAGAACGGGCGGTTGTCTTCGGGAGAAGTTACGTCGTAGGGATAAGCGCTGAAAAAGTCGTCCTTAGTATTGGCCTGAGCCGACTTTGCAAAAGAGACAAACTGGTTTTCAACAACCGTGGCGGTGTAGGGGTTGTAGTACTCATAGGGAAGCTGACGATCCACACCGTCTACGGTGAGCATTGCGCCCGGCTCCAGCGTAGGGTGATACAGAGGCTTGAAGTTTTTCTCAAGCGTCGTGCGATCCAGCATCGCAATCTGCTCTCCGGTGAAGGCCGTCTTCCCAAACAGAACCACACTAAAAGCCTGGCTCTCCACGAGGTACAAGTGAGCGCCCGGGTCGGAGACTCCCGCTCGCTCCAGGGCCTCCCAAGCCAAAACGAAAAGACGTAGTGTGTTGCGGGGGAACCCATTCGTATCGGGCGGGAACCATCGGGTCAGCGTGACGATCCCATCGGGTTTTGTGCGCGCGAGATAGGTGTCGAAAGCCTCAGCTGTATACAGGTTGTTTTCGGACAGACTGAAGGCGCCCGCCTGCGTCGTGCTCGCTGTATCAACACCGGAGAGCTGAACGATGTCGTAGAGGTGTTCGTCTCTTTCGAGGTAGTGACGTCCCTCTGCGACGTGCAAGGTCACTTCCGGATTTTTCTCCGGGTCGTAAAGGTGGCCTTGAAATTCGGGGTAGATGTCGCGCGCGGCTTTGGCTACACCCGGGTTCAATTCGACGCCGGTAATCTTCGATGCGCCAAACCGTTTGGCTGTGAGCAGGTCCATGCCCCCACCAGCACCGATGCAAAGGATGTCGGCAGCGGGCTTGACCCGGTGAACTAGGCCAGCAGGCAGGTACTCCAGCACGGCCGGTGGTTCGCCGGGCTCGCCCCTCTCGCCACCCTTCCACTCGAGGATGTTTGTCATTGCCCACGAGTCGATGGTGATCCCGACCTGCCTAGGCTGAGGACCTCGGTACTGATCCGACAAGCCCCAGAGGCCCCAGGCCTCACCAGCAACCCATGGGAATGCGTCGACACGAGAGAGGGAGGTCCACTCGGTGAAGTTCACGAGCGGGTAGGGGGAGATCTCAAATCCGCCGTCTGTGGTTCGCTCCACCTCGCCCACTCGCACGACTCGCTTCTCTCCATAGATACCAGTCAGCTCGCCTTCGTCTGCGCTGAGCATGGTGGGCTCGCCTTGGAAGACGATGTCCTCGCCGCTCTTCATATGCAGCAGGCGAGCGTTATGAGTGCGCTCCCAGTTTTCTACGTGCCAAAGCGGCTTACTTTTTGGGGCGCGCAGATGAAGGCTCCCCTCGAGACCGTCCCACTGGAACAAGGCCACTAAGATTAGGACGACGGCTCCCGGCATCACCGCGGCTCTCGGGCCGCCCTTGCCAGGACGCTTGTCCGCCATAGCGAACAGTACGCCTCCCAGCGCTGCGAGGAGCGCGGAGAAGAGGACCGCCGCTGGAGCACTCCAGTGCAGGGAGTCAAAAAGGAACACCGCAAGAGCGCAGCCGATTCCCGACCCGACTAGATTGGCCGAGTACACAATCGAAGCGTGCTCGCGGTGCTGAATGAGGGTCGCACTAATCACCGCGCCGAGAAAGAAAAACGGCAAGAGCAAAATCAAGATTTGCCCAAGTAGGCCCGCCTCGTTCTGATCGGCGATCACGCTGAAGGCATCGACGTTACTGTGGATCACAAACCACAAGGCGAGGACGCAACCGACCGCAGCCCAGACAGAGGCCTTCGCGAGAAAGGCTCCCCCTCGATCTAAAGACTTCGGATTCATCGCCAGCCAAACGCCACTGGTGGCAAAGCCGAGCAGCGCAATGGAGATCACCAGGAATCCAAAGTGATACCAAAGGACAATGGAGAAGATCTTGGTCAGGGAGATCTCAAGCAAGAGAAGTCCACAGGAGATCAAAAAGAGGGCGATCAGAGTCGGAACTAGGGAAGCCCGATCGGAGTTGTTACTCGCGTTCTGAGTCATAGTGTTGGAGGAGGGACGGACACGGAAGAGAATCGTGCCTCGCAAGTGTAAGAAGCGGCAGGCGGCGCGGACTATCTATATCGGGTCTGCATGTGGTTAGAAGTACTCCTGAGTGCGGTTTCGCGAGAAAAACGGGCCTATTCCGCCAACTCTTTTTGCAGCTTCTTGGTCATCTTGGCAACCACGAGTTTGTACGACGAGCCGATCCACGCAAACAGCTCCTCCTTGGGCACCTCCCCATCACAGACGACGGTATTCCACTGCTGCTTATTCAGGTGATAGCCAGCCGTCACCGAGGCGTATCGCTCGCGTAGGTCGATTGCGAGGTCGGGATCGCACTTCAAGGACAACCTGTAGGGGTGTTCTTTCCAGGCCAGTAATGCGTACATCTTTCCCGCAACTTTATAGACAAGAACGTCGGGACCAAAGGGCTGCTCCTCGGTGACGGCCCTCCTCCGCAAGAGCTCGCCTCGCAATAGCCCCAGCTTCACAGCGAGACCAGCACGGCAACTCGCCGGCATATCCACAGCGCAGAGCCCAACCTAAGGTCACGCGGAACATTCACTCGGTATCTACTGGCACCCGCTATACTTCCAATGTTCATAGGCGAATCCTAACACTGGAACCGCTAGGGTACCGCCCATGAATACGGCACTCGTTTACAGCCCCGAGCTCGACTTCTCGCTTCCCGACTTCGCAACCCTAGGGGCAGGCTCCGAAGGAGCGGGAACAAGTAACGTGCACGCCTTTGATGGTTCCCGGGCGAGCCGCGCCTTTAGCGTGTTCCAAGAGACCTGCAAAGGCGCGCGATTCCAAAGGCTCTACCCGCTAATGGCTACGCGCGACGAACTTCGACTTGCCCTCTCCGAGGACTACATTGCCTCCCTAGAGGACCCTACCCGCAGCGGTTCGATCCTCGCGCAGATCATCGACGTCCCCGCTGCGGCAACCGCCCCGCCGGGATTTATGGATAGGATACTCCTCGCACCCATGCGATTGGCGACGGGTGGAACTCTTGTTGCCACCCGCTGGGTCTTGGCCGAGGCGCGCACGAGCCCCGCCCCCATTGCCATCAATCTAGGCGGCGGATATCACCACGGGCACCGTGACCACGGGGAAGGCTTCTGCGTGTACAACGACATCGCGATTGGGGCAAAGACTGCAGAGGTCGAGTTCGGGAGAGATCGCATCCTCTGTGTGGACCTCGATGCCCACCAAGGCAATGGAACCGCGACTCACTTTGCAAACAATCCCAAGCGCGGCCTGCTCGATCTTTTCAATAGGGACATTTGGCCACGTGATAGCGCTGCTCTTGCGGGCACCCGTTGGCCGGTCCCACTTCCCGACGGGATGCATGGACCGGACTATCTGCGAATCCTCGCCGACAAACTCGACACCGTTTTTGCCGAATATCAGCCCGACTTCGTGATCTACAACGCGGGAACGGACACCCTAGATGGAGATCCTCTCGGGAGGTTTCACCTTTCGCTTCCGGACATCTTGCGCCGAGATGACTTGGTTCTAAACGCCGCCGCGAAATCGAAGGCACCCCTAATCGCAGTTCCCAGCGGCGGCTACACCGACCACAGCCACCTTGCCCTCGCCGGGCTCTTGGATGTCGCGACAACCCCGCGTACCCTATAGCCATGCCCCCCTCCACATCCTCCCCCAATACGGCCGATTCGGACAGTCTCCTGCAGACTTGGACCCTTCGCCATCCCGATGCAGCCCTTGTGGGACAGTTCGCTAAGAGGCTCGACCTAGCCTCGCCGGTCGCCTCCCTGCTCGCCAATCGCGGCCACAAAGAGACCGAAGCTACACGGATCCACATCGATGCCAGCCCGATGCGGCTACACGATCCGATGTTGATGCCGGATATGCTCCTCGCATGCGAGCGCCTGCTCACCGCGGTCAACGGGGGCGAGACGATCCTAGTCCACGGCGACTACGACGTTGACGGAGTCACCGGCACGACCATCCTCATGCGCCTGTTCGATTTACTCGGCGCAAAAGCAGAGTGGCATATTCCCAATCGCATGACGGATGGCTACTCCTTTGGCGATCACTCGATTGTGAAGGCTCAAAGCTGCGGCGCGACACTTGTGATCAGCGTGGACAACGGCACAGCGGCCTTTGAGACGATTCACAAGCTCAAGCAGCTGGGGATCGACACGATTGTCACCGACCACCACGAGCCCCCGAAACCGGATCCGGTTTACGGCGCGCTGCCATGCGCCGTCGCAATCGTCAACGCCAAGCTGCCCACCTCGACGTACCCTTTTCCCGAGCTCTGCGGCGGCGCCGTAGCCTTCAAATTGGCATGGGCATTTGCGAAACACATCGAGGGTTCCGATCGAGTGAGCTCTCGTTTTAAGGCTTTCCTGGAGGACTGCCTCTCGTACGTCGCCATCGCGACCCTTTGTGATGTTGTCCCCCTTCGCGACGAAAACCGAATCTTTGCTCGCTCTGGTATAAGTGCGCTGGGACGTTCACAAAACCCAGGTCTAAAGGCGCTGTGTAAAGTTGCGGGTTTGGACGACAAACCCAAGCTGTGCGCCCAAGATGTCACGTTTGGCATCGGGCCTCGAATCAACGCCTCTGGCCGTCTGGGTACAGCTAAGAGTGCTGTCGAGCTACTCCTCGCCAAAGATGAAGCCGAAGCTACGCGCCTCGCACAAGTTCTCGACGAGATGAATATCGAGCGGCGCGCAATTGAGAAGGTGGTTCTGGAAGAGGCCCGCATCGAGGCGCAGAAATTCACCGACAAGGAGCGCTACCCCATTCTCTTGTTAGCCGGCCAAAGTTGGCATCAAGGTGTCGTTGGCATCATCGCCGCGCGTCTAACAGAGGAGTTCGGACGACCGGCAATCGTGATCGGCCTCGACGGCGAAGAGGGCCGCGGAAGTGCGCGTTCGATCGCTGGATTCAGTGTCCTTGAGGCAATGCACGGTGCCGCCAAGAACTTCATTCGCTATGGAGGGCACGCCGCAGCGGCTGGCTGTGAGATCCGTGAAGACGAAGTGGATGCGGCGCGCGAGGCGGTGTGTGACCACACAAAGAGATGGCTAAAAGAGAATGGCCTAGATGAGATCACGGCCCCGCCCCTGGTCCTAGATTGCGAGCTGCCTCTCAATGTCCTGTCGGACGGCATCATGCACCAGATCGACAAATTAGAGCCCTATGGAGAAGCCAACGTTGAGCCCTTGTTCCTCGCTAGCGATGTGCGACTTGATGGTCCTCCCCGTCGCGTTGGCGCGGATCAAAGCCACTTGATGGTCAATCTGCGCCAGGGCGCGAAAGTGTATAAAGCTATCGCCTTCAAAATGGGCGCACGAGCGGACGAGCTACTTCCAGGGACCCCCATCCACATCGCGTACAAACCCATGTGGAATACTTTCCGCGGCCGTACCAAACTGGAGATCCAGCTGTTGGACTTCCAAGTGGGGAAGCTCTCCATCAACGAACAAGAGCACCAACAGTCGACCGAGGCTCCCTAGCCGTCGGGAGACAAAGCCCCCTTTGAGCATGCGAGAAGGTTAGGGCCGAGACCGCGGAAGCGGCCCTCCTGGCCGCTGAGCACGGCTCGATCCTGACCGACGCTGCAGGGTCGAAGAGGGCGAAGTCGATTAGGCCCTTTAGCAACGGGCTGCTAGACCTTCCCAAAAGGATGGGCTTCCCCTCCGGAGGCCCGTCCCATCCCCTCCCTTGAAAGACAGCGGCGGAAAGGCTCGCGGGAGCCCCCAGCCTACAGACCTCGGGACCAGTAAACTCGCTACCTCTAGGAAGCCCAGCGTCCTACTAGTCGAAGCCTAGCCGGCCTTAGTATCGCCGAAAGGCCAAGCGAAGTCTCCGCGTGCACGCCTCTTCCACGTATCCACGCACGCCCGAAATCCAGCGCTAGGATTCTTTAGGTGCGAGCTTTCGCACGAGGGCGAACCCAAACGCAAGGAGTGCCACAACCTTAAGCACACCAATCGAGTTCGGCGTGTAGCGCAAGGTAACGCTGCCAAGACTTTTGAGGCCACCCCGCACCGTATCGTTGGCAAGCGCGGCGGTCATCTTCGCTCCATCGACCTCGTCCAGCGAGATGGACCGACGCGCAAAGGCTGGCTCCCACACTTGCTCTTCAACAATCTCGGCTGCAATCTCCTTAGAGAGCGGCTTGTCGAGCAGTTTGGGGTAACGCGCCTCTTGGAATGGCCATAAGCCAAGGACTGATCCGAGGAGCAAACCGAGAAGTGCGCCGTGGGCGGGTTTGGAATAGCGCGTGAGGACAACCTTGAGGACGTTCGAGAGAAGGCCTATACCCAGAGCCGCTCCAATCCCGACAGGGACGATAATCATCAAGCTCCCTTGGAGGTCTTCCTTTAATGCAGAGCTCGACAGGCTGCCGATCACAACGTCATAGACTCCAAAGATAAGGAGCAAGTACGAGCCGGAGACGCCCGGCAGAATCATGCTTGAGGCGGCGATGATTCCCATCACCAAAAAGGCGAGAAACGAGTGTGGGAGGGCTACGCCTTGGAGGGACCACGCGATCCATGCCATCATGGCAAAGCCAAGGACAAGCGCGAAGGTTGGCGACGTTTTTGAGCCGCTGTCCCCCTTGGGGAAAGCCAGCTTGAGGAGCTCGGGTGCGCCTCCCAAAGTCATGCCGACAAACAAGCTGTACATCGCCCAGCGATAGTGGGTCACCATATGCACGGCGGGACCGGCAAGCCCCACCAGCGCGACGACCAATCCCGCCGCAAGCAGCCCGAGAAATACGAACATCTCCCGGGACCAGCGCAAACTGGACAGCTCGGCTACGGCTGAGATAAATCGATCGTAGAGCCCAACGGCTAGGATCATCGTACCTCCGCTGACACCTGGAACAAGGTTCGCCAAGCCCATAAGGAAGCCCCCAAGGACGACTCTATGGGGAGGTGGCGATAAAGGGGGCCTGGAGTTGGAGGGGTCAATCACGGAGAGATGGGGCTAGGGCAGAACTGGTGAAGACGGCAAATCTACCCCGTTTGGCTCGCAACTGCGAGGTCGCTCGTGAATGCCTTCCATAAAAGCTATCTCCTGCGACTTGCCCCGGGCCCCTGTGTGCTTCATCCTTGTGGCCATGAGCGCCCCCAGCCAAGCCGAACCAACCGAGATCCCGTCCCCATCGTCCACGTCCGCATCTGAATCAGGACCCCCAGTAAAACGAGAGAGGCTCTTCCTACTTGATGGGACCGCCCTTGCTTTCCGGTCGCACTTCGCCTTTGCGCGCTCCGGTCTGACCTCGACCGATGGAACCCCCACAGGGGCCACACTCGGCTTCACGATGGTTCTGCGCAAGCTCCTGGCCGAAGAGAAACCGGACCACATCGCATGCGCTTTCGACACGGGCCACCCAACGTTTCGCCACAAGCAGTACAAAGAATACAAGGCAACTCGACAGAAGGCCCCCGAAGAGCTTGTCGCTCAGTTTGACCTCATTCGCGAAGTTGTGAGGAGCTACGGAATCTCAATCTTCGAGGTGCCCGGCTTTGAGGCCGACGATGTTTTAGGCACGCTCTCCACGCAGGCTGAAGCCGCTGGCCTCGAGGTCCAAATCGTCACGGGCGATAAGGACTTGATGCAGCTTGTCTCCCCCACTTGCGTGCTCTATAACGTCTTCAAAACGGGTGTGAACCTCGTCATCGAAGATGAATCCGCCGTGCTGGAGAAGTTCGGGACAACGCCAGACCATGTCATCGATGTGCTGGCGATTATGGGCGACAACTCCGACAACATCCCCGGGGTGAAGGGCATTGGGATCGTTGGCGCAAAGAAGCTGATCCAGCAGTTTGGAAGCGTCCCCGCGATGTTGGAGCGGCTCGATGAAGTCACTGGAAAAAACAGAGAGAAGATCGAGGCCGATCGCGAGATGTTACTGCTGTCCTTGGATCTGGTAACCATCGACAAGAAGGTCCCTCTCGACCCAGGCTTTGAGGTCATCGGTCCCGCCCAGCCCGACGCAGTCCAACTCTTCGAGCTATTCCAAAAGCTTGATTTCAAGTCACTTGCCGCAGAGTATTCAAATAAGGAGACCCTCGAACTCGTTCACAAAGCTGAGCAGATTGAGCGCAACTACACGATCATTGAAGACGAGAGAGGCCTGGAAGAGCTGATAGAGATCCTCGAAAAGGCCGGGCGCTTCTCAATCGACACGGAGACAACCTCGCTCTTCCCTCTGGAGGCAGAGCTGGTCGGGATTAGCTTCGCAACGGAGCCCGGCAGGGCTTGGTACGTCCCCGCCAATAATTTCCCGCCCCTGTGCGGTGGAACCGCGGGGCTCCTCAAGCGATTAGAGAACGTGTTGACCTCTCCCGACTATTTTCGAGTTGCCCAAAACGCGAAGTACGACTGGCTTATCTTTTCCAGCCAACCCAATAGTGAAGGAGGCCGCGGGGTTACGCTGCCGGATGTCAATTTCGACACGATGCTCGCTAGTTTTTGTATCGCAGGTGCCACTCGTCGCCATGGGTTGGACGCCCTAGCTTTGCACTACTTCCACATGACAAAGATTCCCACTAGCCAGATCATTGGTAAGGGGAAAAGTCAGGTCACGATGGACCGCGTCCCGATTGCAGAGGTCGGCGAGTATGCGTGTGAAGACGCGGATGTGACGTGGCGTCTATTTGAAAAGCTCAACGAAGAGCTCGACGACCCGGCAATTAACCCCGCAGGTGAACCTACAACTCGCGAGCTGTTTGAGGAGCTAGAGCTGCCACTAGTCTCGGTACTTGCGGCGATGGAGAAGCGCGGTATCAAGCTCGATGTAAGTATCCTCGACGCAATGCGTGGAGATCTCGAGATCGGCATTCGAGAGGCGGAATACAGGGTCCATGAGCTAGCCGGCGAAAACTTCAAAGTAAACAGCCCTAAAGCTCTTGGCGATGTCCTGTTCAACAAACTTCGGATCCAAGACGAGGCCGGGGTCAAGCGCCCGAAAAAGACAAAGACTGGCTATTCGACGGACCATGCGACCCTCTCCGAGAAATACCCCGATGTAGAGATCGCGCTAAAGGTACTCGAGTTCCGGGAGCTCACTAAACTCAAGAACACCTATGTGGACGCGCTGCCGAAATTCGTCAATCCGCGAACAGGGCGTGTTCACTGTAGTTTCAGCCAAGTTGCCGCGGCCACAGGAAGGTTGGCGTCGAGTGATCCCAACCTCCAAAACATCCCAATTCGAACAGAGCGCGGACGCCAGCTCCGCAAGGCCTTTGTCCCCCGCGACCCGGACGAACACGGCGAGTGGATCCTGTTCGCGGCGGACTATAGCCAAGTGGAGCTACGTGTCATGGCGCACCTCTCTGGCGACGAGGCGATGAGCCAAGCCTTCCGTGAAGACTTTGACATTCACACGGCGACAGCCTCACTTGTATTTGGTGTAGGTACTGACGAGATCGACCGCGCAATGCGCAGCAAGGCCAAGGTCATCAACTTTGGGCTTCTCTATGGAATGGGTCCGCAGAGACTTGCTCGCGAGACCGACATGTCCGTTCCGGAAGCTATCGAGTTCACAGAGCGGTACTTCAACTCGTTCCCCCGTGTTCGCGAGTGGATTGACGCAACCCTAGAAGGGGCACGAAAGAACGGCTACGTATCTACGCTGCTCGGTCGTCGTCGCCCGATCGCCGACATCAACGCGGACAATGGTCGCGAGAGAGGTTTCGCCGAAAACGCCGCCGTCAACACGCCCGTGCAAGGCTCGGCTGCCGACATCATCAAGCGCGCCATGATCGATGTTGAGAGCGCCCTGCAATCTTCGGACTTACACGGTGAGATGCTCCTTCAAGTGCATGACGAGTTGGTCTTCGGGATTCCGGCATCGGAACTAGAAGCCACGCGGGAGCTTGTCACTAGGTGCATGGAGAATGCGGTCCAATTGGATGTCCCCCTCAAAGTTGACTGCGGGCACGGCAAGAACTGGCTCGAGGCACACTAGGGACCGGAAGAGGGTCCGCCTAGAGGTAGCCTAACGCTACGAGGCGGGCCCGCTCGGCTTCATCTACAGGCACAGCGCCATGCAGAGCCCAAGCGCTCGCAACGCGCCTCAGCTCCGCTTGCCACGCTTTGCGAAGAGCGCCATCCCTCTCGTAGATGTTGTTGCGCTCATTGCCATCGCTAGCCTCATACATCTCAAAGCTATCGGTGTCTGGCCTAAAGATCAGCTTGTACTCATCATCACGCATCGCGTAGAGATCGTGGGCGGCCTCCGGAGCATGCGTCTCTGCAAAAAGAGGTCGCTCTCGCCCATCCAAAACCGAGTGCCCGGTAGCGCCGGGCATCGGAGAGAGCTGAAGCAGATCAAGCAAGGTCGGCACTAGATCCAGCTGCCTAAATTGTGTTTCGTACTGGGATGCAAGCCGCTCCTCTAGCTCGGTCCACACGGTCCGATTCGTGTCCGAGTTGGGAAGTTTGATGACCAACGGCACGCGAAGGAGCTCGTTGTAGAGAGTTTCCACATGACCGATGTGTCCGTGATCACCAAACTCCTCGCCATGGTCAGAAGTGAAAATAACTAGACTCTCCTCCCACAGGCCGCGGGCCTTTAGATCGTCCACAAGTGTCCCAATCGCAAGATCCACCTGCCCAATCTCTTTTAAGTAGCGGGGTAAGTTTTCAGGACCCTCCAGGTGATCAGCAGGCCAAACTTCAAGAGCGATACGAGTAGCCTCCGGCAGCTCAATCGTCGCGACGAGACGATCAGAAGGAGATGCAATCTTGCCTTCGACCACTATATTCGGGATCCACACATCGGGATTCTCTGCACTGCGAACGTGAAGGCTACGCACAACGATGGGGACACTCCCGGATGCTCTCAATTCGATCTTATGCGGACCTGCAGAGAGCTCTCTCTCAAGCTTCATTATCGGGGCAATGGCCATGTTGAACTCTTGCTCAAACTGCCCGTCGATGTAGAGTCCTCCAAGGATTGGTGCGATATCAAAATCCCGATAGGGATCGTGCGGGTCGGCGAAGTGAGCGAACAGGAAAAACGGATTTTCGCCCTCAATCGCGTCCAATCTTCGCGAGACAATCGAGGCCGTCTCCAGGCCGGGGGTCACCCCGAGGCTTCCGTACTCGAAAGTCTGGAAGCCGCGATCGAGGCTGCTGCCAACTCGCGAATTCCAAAGCGTACCTAGCGATGCGACCGCATGCGTAGAGTAGCCAAGATCTCGCATCCACTCAGCCAGCAAGAGAACGCTCTCGGGGACGCGCATACCGTTATTCACGACTCCGCTGTGATGTGGCAACCGAGAGGAAAACATCGCGGTATGAGAGGGCAGAGTCATTGGCGCGTGGCTGAACGCATTTGAGAATCCGACCCCCTCTTCCAAAATACGATTCAGGTTGGGTGTCTTCACCATCAAGACCGCGTCGAGCCGCAAGGTGTCACACACGATCACGATGACATTAGAGGGGCGCCACCCGCCCTCCATGGAAAGCTCACTCTCTCGGACCGTTTCACTCCACAGCGAAACCATAATGTCCCGCCCCTCTTCTTGCGAAAGATCAAAATCAAAACTACCGGTAACGCGTACCTCGCTCAACACGCTCCCCGTCGCCGAGTCCTGAATGAACAGAGAGGCTGTGTTTGGCCCAATAGAGCCCAAAAGGCGCCCTTCAAGGGGAACGACAATCGAGAGAGACGCTCCCCGAAGCTCGCTCGCAGTTTTTGAAATCCCGGAGGCTGCAAGGAAACGAGCTCCTCGCATTTCAACGCCGTGTTCGCGTAGGTCGCTATCGAAACCGACGGATTTCGGTGAGAGGACGTGAGAGGATTTCAGTTCGACTAGATTCCATCCCCGGTGGACGCGCCCAGCGGGAAAAGGAAGCTTGAGGCTGACCTCCTTTTTCCCCAATGTGCCCTTGTGAATCTCCGTGCCATTTAGAGATACGGTGAGCTCGAACTCGTAAGGCAAGAAGTACGGAGAGCGCGCAATCAACTCCAGAGAAGTCGGAACTTCCCTTCCGACATGCGGGATCCAGAAACTAGCCACTTCTTCAGAAGCAGCGTGCCAACTCGTCTCGCCGACTTCCGTTTCAGGAAGCCAACCCGACCTCAACATCGCCGCCGCTGTACTATCAGGGTCGATCCCATAAGGTCCAAGTCGCAAGCTCAAATCGACCGAATTGGCCGAGTCGCTCGGGACCCTAGGGAGCCCCTCCGAATCTCCACAGCTAGTGGCCATCCCTAAGATCAGGGAGAAAATGATGGATGCGAAGCGAGTAGCCATGGCAAAAGAATAACAATCTCGATGTTTGAGAGGGAGGGCAACTAGCCCGGTAGCCGCCAAGTTATCCCTTCTCTCGATCCACTAGCGCGCCGGGTGCAAGGATCCGCTTGCCGTACTTCTTGCGCAGCTTATCAGCCCCCTTCATCGCCCGCATCAAGCGCTGCTCCTTGGTCCCTTTGGAAGCCCGGAGCGGCTCTCCCGGCTCGAAGGGTTTCGCGGCACTAGGCTCCGAAGTCGGCAAATCCGGCTCGCCAAAGAGGCTCCCCTGGTGTGCAGTTCGCACATCTTCCAACGTGGTGATCTGCACGCCCAAGAGGCGAAGCGCCCCCGGCGGGACACGCTCAAAGAGCTCGCGGGCAGTCGCGTAAATACGCGCTCCCAAGTTGGTGTGCCGATCCATCGTCTTCGACCGAGTGATCGTCTTAAAGTTGCTGAATCGAGCCTTCACCGAGATCGTCTTTCCCTGCAGCCCCCGCTCGCGCAACGCAAAGGAGACCTCTTCACAGTACTCGTAAAGGTGGCGCTTCAGCAGCTCACGATCCTCAATATCCTCCGCATAGGTGCGCTCCATCCCATGGGACTTCTCAGGGCGGCGAGGCGTGACACGGCGTGGATCAATCCCATGGGCAAGATCGTGAATCCACGCCCCAAGGGACCCGAATCGCTCAACCACATCCTCGCGCTCAAGACTAGCGAGCTGACCAATCGTATGTACCCCAAGACTACCTAGGCGTTTCGCCGTGCTACGGCCCACACCAAAGATTTTATCCACAGCCAGAGGGTCGAGAACGGTGCGAATCTCGTCGCGTTGAATCACGCGGAAGCCATCGGGTTTGTCTAAGTCCGAGGCCAACTTCGCGAGGAACTTAGTCGGTGCAACTCCGATCGAGGCGATTAGCGACGTCTCTTTCAAAATGTCCCGTCGAATCGCGCGCCCAATCTCAATCGCATCGCCGTGAAGTCTCTCGCACCCGCTCACATCCAAAAAAGCCTCATCCAGTGAGAGGGGCTCAACAATTGGAGTGTAGCGCCGAAAGATCTCCATGATCGTCCGGCTCACGCGGGTGTACTTTTCGAAACTTGGCGCGAGGAGTACAAGGTCTGGGCACAAACGCTCGGCTATCGAGGTTGGCATCGCAGAGCGAACCCCAAAGGCTCGAGCTTCATAGCTAGCCGCCGCGATAACCCCTCGTGAGTCGGAGCGGCCTCCTACAGCGACCGGTAGCCCAGCCAGTTCGGGAGCATCTCTGACTTCCACGGATGCGTAAAAAGCGTCCATGTCGACATGTAAAATCGTGAGCGGTTCATCCATTCCAAACAAAAGCCTACACCTTGTGCCAGCGCACTTCTTCCACCAGAGAGCACAAAGACAAATTATCACCTTTAAATGGAACAAAAACACGATGGGGAATCCCCATAAAACCCCAAGAGACCTACTCGCCATTTAGGTAGGTAGTTCTCTAGACTATAGGTAGTTCTCTAGACTAGTAGGTGCACCTCCTCCGACTTGAAAGAACCCGCTGTTTGGTTGGCTCTTTCATTTAGGTATATGGATTGGTGCACCAGACCTCCCTCTCTCTGTCCCCCCTCCTGAATTTTATGCGCAAGCTACATCCGCTGCTAGGAGCACTCGCCCTTCCCTTTCTGGGTAGTGCAGTTACCGCTCAAGGCCTTGACATTGTCCCTGCTTATCACCCGGACGGTCCCACCGCGAATCTGACCGAAGTGTACATGGGTGAAAATCTCACCATCCAGTTTAGCCTTCCGGGTCTCGACCACACAGCCAGCCTGGCTGTGGCGGCGACCCACGTCACCTTCCTTGCAGTGGGCACTTCGGCACTGCCTTCGCCTATCCCGCTGGGCCCCTCCTTGGACCTCTGGCTGAACCCCACCGGTTTGATCCTCTTCCCCGTGAACGCCAGCCTCGAGCTGCCCTTTACGATCAACCCCGATCCGCTCTTTGATGGCGGCATTTTGTCAACACAGGTCGTGGACATTGACATCTTCGACCCCGCCCTGACCCTTGTCGGATCCGGCCTAATTCAGACGCGTCTCATCATGCCGGAAACGGTTTACGCGGACGAGATGCTTCCCCTTGGTTCCGACCAAGGGGGCACCGACCTCGTCGCTTTTGATGCCGTCGCGAATGCCTATAAGTTGACACACACTGCCGCGGGCGGAGCTGTCACCGATTACATGCTCGACCTGAATTCGCCCAGTATTCAAAAGGGATCGATTCAAATTCTTGAGGTGACAAGCCTGACTTTCCCCGCGATCTTCGGCGGGGCCTCCTATAACCAGGGCGGAGTGGAATATGACTCCGCTGCATTCGAAGCTCTCGGTACCCACACACTTCTGTCCCACAGCTTCAGTGGCGACACCGTCACGCTTAACTATCAAGATGACGTGCCCGCATTGGGCGGAGCCGGAACAACCACACACACGCGTACCGTTGAGTACACCTTGCGTGGTAAGTCCGTTCGCGTTCACATGTTCCAAACCGATACCGATTTGGACGGCGACGACAACTACTCGGGTTTCTTCCTTGGCCTCCAGGCTTCGCAGAACCCGGCACTGTCGTTCACCCAAGCGCGTATCCCGTACATGGACCAGATCGGCATCTCGCTACTGAACAACAGCCTGTTCTTCTCGAGTTTTGTAGACATTTTCCAGTCCAGCGCGCAGTTCCATAAGGAGGCCGAGTTCTCTGGCTTTGCCAACGCTGCCCAAAACTCGGAGCGGATGGTCTATATCCCCGACACTGCGAATCAGACTCGCGGTCTCGACGAAACGGGTTGGCTGACCGTGTCCGACGATGTCAAGGATTGCTTCGTCCGCACAACCTTCCCCAAAGGCCCCCATGCGGATGAGTTCTCCGACTACGTTGCTGTGGCCTACTCCAAGGAGACGATCAACGACAAGGTCTACAAGAATGACCTCTCCAATGTCCAGCGTATGCAAAGCTGGGGAATGGACAAGGTCCTCATGTGGAAAACACACTGGATGTGGGGCGGCCAAAACCGACGCGCAACGACTCACTACCCCGCCGACCCTGTTGGCGGAACAAACGCCGAGCTCTCCTCTGCGATCAACACAGCCGTCAACGGCGGCTGGCGTACAGCGATGTACACAGATTACTACAGTATCGACCAAGCTGAAGGGCTCGACGACAACCCCGCCTATTCGGAGATTGGTCCGAACTTTATTAACTGGGATGACTCCGTCCGCGACTTCACCGGCAACTACCGCTTGGGTTATGGCACCGCTATCGACCCATCGATTCCGCACGGCACTCTTTACCACTCCCGTCTTCTCGCTCCGAACCGCTCCCTCAAGCACTACATTCGCGAGACCAATGTGATCAAGCCCGACTACAACATCAATGCGAACTACTTCGACGTGATGACGATCTCGGCGCCGGACCTCATTGTGACCGGTAAGGGCGCTAACCAAGGAGTCATTTCGGGCGACCACACGTCCCCGAACGTAGGCACGATTGGCGATGCGATTAACTCCTACCGCAACTTGTTTATCGGTGCGAGTAATCTTGTAAATGGCCCGAGCTTGGGCGAGGGCTCCTTCTTCTTGTTCGAGCGTCGTTTCGACACGTTCTACATGGGTTTCCTTGATGGCGCTTGGCGTACTCTCTCCACTGGAGGAGACGCGTCGGTCCCAGGGCAGTCTGGTGAAGAGCAGCCGATCATTCCCGACTTCGAAGTCAATGTGGTTCGACCTGTCATGCCGGGCCTGTTCGGCATGGGGCAGTACACCCGCTTCTACAAGCCGCAGACGCACGTAGTCCCCTACCTGGACTCCTCCGCATACGAGTACCGTGCAACGGAGATCAGCTACGGCCATAACGGCTTCCTGATGACTCTCTCGATCGCAGACAACGGTGGTGACTATCACTACTTCGCTGGCCAGATCAAGGAGTACTACGCTATGCAGAGCCTCCCTGATGAGTGGAACGCCTCCACAGGTGCAACCATCACTTACCGTGATGGCCAAACCCCTGGTGGGTGGATGGACCTTACGGCCGCAATGACCTCGGGACTCAACATGGCCGCTCCGGTCGTGAGATTGGTATACACCAACGGCTTGACCGTTGTCGTCAACCACTCGGGCGCGAACATCGTAGAGGGTACTTACACAATCCCCCACAATGGATGGACGGCTATCAACCCGAGCACGGGCTACAGCAACCTCTCCGTTATCGACACCGTTAGTGGTGGTCGCTACGACCACGTGATCGCTCCCGGATACCAGATGGGTGACGGCAATGGAACGCCCCACAACTTTGGTGGCAGCATTGGCACGGTGACGAACCTAAAGGTTGTCGTTAGCAGCCCGGCGAAGACGCTGATCGAAGAGCCGAATGGCGACATCACCGTTCTCTAGGAGACCCAGAGCATGCGCGAGCGGCCCGTCCGCTCGCGTCTAAGCAAATGGCCGCGTCCCCCACTTAGTGAGGGACGCGGCCTTCTTCTTACTCTGTGTGGTAAGGAGCTAAATCTCGAGTGAGCGCGTCGCCCGCTTCTCACGGAGCATCTTTGCGAACTCCTCAAAACTAACCACATCTTGCTCGCGCGTTCCACGACGCCTTAGCGCGACGGTACGGTCGACGGCCTCACGCTCTCCCGCAATCAACATATAGGGCACCTGAGCCTTCTGTGCTTCCTTGATGCGCTTGTTCATGTGACTCGATGCATCCTTGCAAGTGACCCGGAACCCCTCAGCTCGCAACAGACCTGCAAGCTCCTCGCAGTAGGCAACGTGATCCTCTTGAATCGGGATCAACGCCACTTGTGTTGGGGCAAGCCATACGGGGAACCGACCACCAAAGTGTTCGATCAAGCCACCGACAAAGCGCTCGAGGCTGCCGAGCACAGCCCGGTGAATCAGGATCGGGCGATGGGGTTGGCCGTCTTCGCCCGTGTAGGTCAGGTCAAATCGCTCTGGTAGGTTGAAGTCGCACTGAACCGTTGAGTTCTGCCATTCGCGTCCGATGGCGTCACGCACCTTGAAGTCGATCTTGGGACCGTAGAATGCGCCTCCGCCTTCATCCAGCTCAAGTGGCATCGAGAGGCTATTTGCGGCTCCGACAAGGGCCGCTGTGGCCTGCTCCCAGACGGAGTCGTCTCCGATGGTCTTCTCGGAAGGACGCGTAGCAAGATAGGCTGTGTACTCAAATCCAAAAGTCTTCAGCATGAAGTCGACGAGCCCAAGAACAGAGGCAATCTCAGCCTCAAGCTGCCCTGGAGTACAGAAGACGTGTGCGTCATCTTGGGTAAAACCGCGCACGCGAAGCATGCCGTGCAAGACCCCGGACCGCTCGTAGCGATAGACCGTTCCGAGCTCGGCCCATCGTAATGGCAGCTCGCGATAGGAGTGCCCACGGTTCTGATAGATGAGAATATGCCCAGGGCAGTTCATCGGTTTCGTCCGATATGGCATATCGTCGAGCATCATCGGCGCGTACATCATGTCGCCGTAGTTCTCGAGGTGCCCCGAAACGGCGAACAGCTCTTCCTTAGACACGTGCGGGGTATAGACCGGATCGTATCCTCGTTTTAGATGCTCCTCCCACCAGAACTTTTCGATCTCGAGTCGCACATTGGCAAGGTTCGGGTGCCAGAAGACAAATCCGGATCCCGCCTCCGCGTGCGTGCTAAAGAGATCCATCTCCGTGCCAATGCGGCGGTGGTCCCGCAGCTTGACCTCTTCTAGCCAAGCGAGATGTTCGTCTAGCTCTTCTTTTGACCAGAAGGCCGTGCCGTAGATGCGCTGCAGCATGGGATTGTTTTCGTCGCCGCGCCAATAGGCTCCGGCAATCGTCTGCAGCTTGAAGAAGTAGTCATGGTCGAGGCGGTCCACATGGGGCCCCTCGCACAGGTCATACCAATCACCGTGACTCCAGAAGGTGATCTCTTCTCCCTCGGGAATAAGCTCGATGGCTTCGACCTTGAGAGCTTGCCCCGCAGCAACTAGACGCGCGCGCGCCTCGTCCCTGGTCAAAGTCTCGACCGCCATCTCTGGTGTCTTCTTCGCAAGGCGACGCATCTCCTTTTCGATGCGCTTCAAGTCTTTGCTCTCCAAAGCAGCGGTGCCTTCGGGTAAGTCGAAGTCGTAGTAAAATCCGTTATCGATGGAAGGCCCGAAGCCGAACTTCACGCCCGGGTAGAGGTTTCCAACTGCGGAGGCCATCAAGTGCGCAACTGAGTGGCGCAGGGTAGACAGGGGGAAGAGCTCCTCAACCTGAGAAGCGGGTGCCGTCTTGGACATGGTGTGTCGTTTTGGTTCTGGGATACATGTTCAAAGAACCAGCAACGGGCCGACCCTGAGCTCGAGCGCGCCCAGGCGCACACGAAGAAACCCTCCACCGCGTCATATCGCAAGGAAGAGGGCACAAAGGATAACGGCTGTCGTGGCTCCCCGGAAGACCCAGAGGATCTGTGATCCGCGTAAGGGGAAAAAACGCGGGTTCCTTGGGGAAAGGACTTTGGGTTTTGAGGAAATACTCCGGAGAGCCCGACTGCCAATAAATCGTATCGGGTGCGATCTCGATTCGCTAAAGGACCTTCCCGGGATAAGAGGGTGGAAACAACGGCGAACGCCTTACCGCCAGCGCTTCACTTCGATTTCAAGTTCGATATTTCGCGCCTCTTGGACTCTGCTTTGAATCTCGGAGATCAGCCCAAATACATCGGTTGCAGTAGCCCCACCACGGTTAACGATGAAGTTCCCGTGCAGTTTACTCACTGCGGCAGCCCCCCGCTCTAGGCCCTTAAGGCCAAGTTCGTCGATTAGACGTCCAGCGGAGATTTCTCCACTATTTTCACCTCCGGCCTTGGGTCCCCCGGGGTTCTTAAAAATGCAACCAGCAGAGGATTCTGTCACAGGCTGCACTTTGCACTTCTCTAATAGGTACTCCCGTTGGCGCGCAGCAACACGGTGTTTATTGTCCAGGGTTAGCCGCAAAACAGCTCCCACCACAATACATTCACCGAGCCCGCCGTTCCGATAGCCTGGATTTGCGTCGGCACGCTGGATGTCCTCGAACTCTCCGTCGGGCCGAAGAATGCGAACCATGTCGACAACGTCCCACAATTCGCCCCACCGTCCACCGGCATTCATTGCGATTCCCCCACCAAGAGTCCCGGGAACACCGATCAAACCCTCGAGACCACTCCAGCCCAAAAGGCTCGCGGCGCGCACAAGTCCCGGCAAGCTCGCACCTGCCCAAACAATCAAGCGCGGATCATTCACTGCGATCGCGGGCGCCTCGATGTCAAAGAGCTTGTTGGCTTGCTCCTCCGTCATGTCATCTGGATGGATCACCTCACCGGGATCGAGAGGTCGAAACGTCCGCCGCACGCGCTCCGTGGAGATGACCACGCCAGGCAAGACACCGTCATCAATAATGAGATTCGCACCCCCACCCAAAACGCGGATCTCGAGTTTGTGCTCTTTGGCGACAAGGTAGGCCTCCCGCAGCTCATCGGGAGTGCTCGGCTCCAGAAGCCACTCCGCACTCCCTCCAACTTTCAGCGTCGTACGCTTCGCAAGCGGCGAGTTAGCTAAGGCTACACACGGCCATTCGATTGACAAGGTCATCGCGCACTCCCTCCACATCTCCAGCGCCAAGGATTAAACCTACAGCTCGGCCATTCGATTTAAGTCTCTCGGCAAAAAGCGCGCACGCCTCTTCCAAGCTGGAAGTTGCGCAGGCGCTTCCGCCAAGCTTGTTGACGGTAGCCGCCATCTCCTCGGCACCCGCGAACACCAAGCCGTCAATATGTTTGCGCGCGCCGTACACGGGGGCGATGACCACCTGGTCTGCCACTGCGAGCGCCGCTGCAAAGTCGTCCAAAAAACGCGCCGTGCGACTGTGCTGATGAGGCTGAAAAAGAACCATACGAGGAGCCCCTTCGAAGGCCTCTTCGGCGGCTCCTAGGCAGGCGCGAACCTCCGTGGGATGATGTGCATAGTCGTGGACAAGCGGGCGCTCACCTTGGGCCGACCAGTATTCGAAGCGCCGGCCTGCGCCCTGAAATGTCTCCACCCCTCGTGCCGCTGCAGCAGCAATACGAGGCCACTCTGAGCGAGCCGGGGCATCTTTCGCTGTGATCACGTTGCCGATGGCAAGTCCGACCGCGACGGCTGCATTTTCCACATTGTAGCCACCGGGCACGGCTAGATGAATGATCGGCGTCGCCCAGCCAGGACCACGTAGGCGGAAGCGACGAAGGCCATTTTGGTTCTCAAGAGGGATGATCTCCAGCTCGCGGCCAACGCGCCAAACAAGTGATTGAGCCTCGAATTCGACACTCTCCGGAACCGAATCACTTACGACCAAGAGCCCCCTTGGATGAACCCTCTGGGCGAAAATCGCAAAGGCGCGCTCAATCGTTTCTAAGTTGTGAAAGTAGTCGAGATGATCGGCCTCGACATTGGTGATGATCGCCCCCATCGGATCGAGCTGGTGAAATGAGCGGTCGTACTCACAAGCCTCCACGCAGAACGCACCGCCTTGCTCTCCTGCGACCGCGTTGATGCCAAGCGGAGATGTAGTCGCATCGGCAAGGCTAGGATTGAGTCCGCCCACGAGCGCGCCGGGGGCCGGACTCTGTAGCTCGCTTGCAACTTCGCGGAGCGCGTGCCACAGCATCCACGAGGTGGTGGTCTTGCCGTGCGTCCCCGCAACACAAAGTCCGAGCTTCGGGGGAAGCAGCTGACCGAGGAGCTCGGCGTATTTCAGCACCGGAATGCCTCGGCGCTTAGCTTCGACGACTTGGGGGTCCGAGTCAGGCACTGCGGCTGAACGCCCAAGGAGCATCGCGTCAGGGGGCAGGTGCAGGGCCTCCGACTTGCCCAAGCTACATGCGATCCCCAGGGGATTCAGCGCACGCAGCATCTCCGAGTCGCTGAGGTCATGACCTGTGACGCGATGACCGCGCGCAGCCAGAATCCTAGCCGCTCCGGAGACACCCGCTCCGCCGAGGCCGATCAGGTGAATGTTTTTGGGAAGCCCAGAGGGCACATCGACGTTCGGAAGAGCGTCAGAGGAAGAAGGGGTTGGACTCATCCCCCCTATCAAAAACTGCCGCGCCTTCCGGCTCAAGCGTGAGGACCGATAAGGCCCGCAAGTTCGAGCAAATCTGCCAAGATTTTGGACGACGAGTCCTGTGGCACGCACTTTTGAAGCAAGAGCGCTGCGCTCTTGCGCCACGCCTCGCCTCTGTCGCCTGCCAGGTGAAGGATGCGAGCCTGTCCCATTTGCAGCAAATCTTGGTCACGGATGATCTCGACACCGCCTTCGAGTTGCCGTGCGTTCTGGAGCTGGTGCGCACCGGCACCTGGGTAGGGAACGGCCACTGCGGGAACTCCGAGGGCTGCGATTTCAGCCAGCGTGGAGGCCCCCGCTCTGCAGACCACAAGACGAGAGGCGCGAAGGAGTCCCGGTATGTCGTCGATAAACTCGAGCGGTAGGTAACCGGGGCGCGCCTCGGCCGCACCCGTTGCCAAGCGGCCTGGGCCGACCTGATGCACGACGGAGTACCCCGCATCGAGCCAAGCGGGAAGGGCTGTCTTGACGAGGTCGTTTAGGGAGCCTGCGCCTTGGCTTCCACCAAGGATCGTCAACAGGGGGCGCTCGTTGCCTTCGGAGTCTTCGCCGCGCGCTTTCCAAACGGCGGCGTCCCCTGCGGCAAAGAGGCTCGGGGAGAGGGGCGGGCCCGTTAGGCGATGCTTGTGGTTTTGGTTGCCTGGAGTGCTTGCGGGCCAGGCGTGATAGACCCGTCTTGCGAGGGGGGTGAGCACTCGAACTGCCCGCCCGGGCTGAGCATTGATCTCGAGAAGCGCAGTGGGAATACCGAGGCTGCGCGCGGCCAGAACCGCAGGTAAAAGAGTAAATCCACCCAGGCCAAACAACACGTCGATTTTGTGCAAACGGAGCGCTGCCCGGGCGCTCATCATGGCACGTGGAGTACGCGCAAGTAGGCGCCAAAGAGAGGGCGCTCCACCGCCCTTGGGCTCAACGCGAATGCGTATTCGCGTAACGGGGACTCCCTCTACCAACGCCTCCAACCTGGCCAGCGAGCGCGACTCTGCCTCGCGACCCGTCTCAAACCATACGAGGCTCTCTAGCTCTGCCTCGCCTGTGTCCCGCAAATACTCAAGCAGGTGGAGACCCGGCACAACATGCCCACCGGTCCCCCCGCCAACGATGGCAAGGCGAAGGCCCCTAGATGAGCTCAGGGAACCTTCACAAGGCCTACTCTTCGGTTCCTTCACTGAGTTTCTTTTCGCAAGCTAGAGGCCGGGATGTGTCGGTAAGAGTCCGTCTACTGCCGCAAACTTAGTGGCCGCCAGACTCTCCTCCTGGTTGAGAATGGCGTTGATCTCACTAGGCGCCAGGACGATTTCGGGGAGACCTTCGCTACTAGATCGGTCGGTAGCGCGATCCACAAGAAGCGCGCCGATGGCCTCTGTTCGGTGGTTTGCCGCCTGAACATCACCGATCAGCTGGGGCATCTCAAGAATAACGACCGCGATACAGCCGAGTATGAGGAAACGTTCGAGTCCGAGATTCATCGTACAACTCCTGGCTTGAAGCGAGGCTTTTGGGGTGCGGTTGCGGGTTCCGATCGCTTAGCCACGCTCGCGACGGAGTCTTTGGCGGTGGCCCCGCCGGTGGGCAGCGTAAGTACCATACCCACTGCCAGGGTGTCGCCTTTCAACGCGGGGTTAGCCGCCCGAATCTCCGGATTCCGTGAGCCATTACCGAGTTGGCTTGCGGCAATGCTCCACAGGCTATCCCCTTCGCGCACGGTGTAAGTGGAGCCGGCCTTTGGAGTGGGAGTTGCCGATTTTTGAAAGGGCGCCTTGGCTACGGTAGCCGCTCTATTTTCCGGGCCTAAGTCGGGAATCAAGAGCTCTTTCCCGACATACAGAGGCGTGTCAGCGCTCAAGCCTGGATTCGCCTTCAGCAGCTCGCCTAGGTGTTTGTAGCGACCTAGCTGGTCGATCGCAATCTGACCCAAAGTATCGCCGGATACGACCTTGTACTTTGTCGTCTTTGATGCTGGTTTGGAATCCGACTTGCCTGGAAGGTCTTGGGAAGGTGAAGGAGTTGGAGCATCGTGCACCCGAAGCAAGCCACCTGTTCCAATCTTCTTCCCCTGCGGCTCGAAGCTCGTGGCTATCTCTTTCTCCGTTGCCGCGAGGAGAGCGAGGGCAGCGTCCTGCTCCGCTTGGTGTTTCTTCTTTATGTCCTCGAGTGGGATGCGAAGGTCGGTCTTGGTGCCGCGCGCCCAGTCGTCGTTGTTGGTCAGGCTGGCGCCGCCAGCTTGTGCACCACCTTTCCCTGTGTCCGCACTAGCGCCCTTGAGCGTTGGCTCTGCGCTTGGGCGCCTCCCCTCACGCCTGGTATTTGCGGGAGTCGATGATTTTGAATTTTGGTCCAGAGAAGCGAGCACATTACCTCCCAACTGCACCTTCACATTCCCTGAGTCCTGGCCGACTGCATCAGCGGGGCCCTTCGCTTCGCTTTGATCCCAAAGTACGACCGCTCCTACAGTCACGATAAGGAAAAGTAGTGCGGCAACACCGTAGCGTTCAATTGGTTGCATGATTCAGGCCTCCTGAAGATTCTGGGTAGTGGATGAGTGCGATTGTCGAGACGCGCCAAGAGCAAGGCCCACGGCGATAGATGAGACCAGCAGCGAGGTGCCGCCGTCAGAGATGAAAGGTAGGGTCATGCCTTTGGGTGGTGCGAGGCCGGCATTGACCTGGACGTGAATCATTGCTTGCACACTTACGGACATCAGCAGGCCAAATGCCACAAGTGCCTCAAAGCGACCGCGAATGGAGAGCACCAAACGCAAGGAGAACCACAAGAATGAGAGTAGAAGGAGGATGACTAACGAAGTGCCAAAAAGGCCGAGCTCCTCTCCAATTTGCGAGAAGACGTAGTCGGAGTTCAGGTACGGGATACCGCTGGTGCGGACGACGCCCTGCCCAAGCCCCATGCCGTCGAGTCCACCGTACTGAATGGCGTGCATCGAGCTCAGAACCTGCTCGTTTATGACACCACCGCGGAACATGTCAACGCGGCCGCGAATATACGGAATCATCGTTGCGCCGAGCACGATCGTGCCTCCGCCAACGCTAAATACAGACAGGGCAATGTGAGCGACCCGACCACCACCCACCCACATCGTGGCGAGTGCGCAAACAAAGAGCAGCAGGGAGCCGCCGAGGTCAGTCTCTGCTGCGACAAGGCAGAAAAAGACACCAACGACGAGAAGCATAGGGAGTAGTCCCGTTTTGAAGTCGAGCAGCTTATCCCCAAGCCGAACACACCTATCCGCGATCCAGATCACCAAGACAATGCGGGCCAGCTCAGATGGTTGAAAGGTTAGCCCTGGTAGTAAACGCACCCACCGATGAGCCCCATTGAGCTTCACTCCAAAACTACTGGTGTAGACGAGGATCAGGGAAACGACGACAAACAACATTAGGATTGGAAGGAAGCGACGTGCGCCACCAGGACCAATTCGGTAGGCTCCGATCAAGGCGATGATTCCCGCAAGGCGGAAGATCAGGTGCTCCTTGATGACAGAGAACCACTCCCCAAAGGTGGCGGTCGTTGAGGCGGCGTGGCTGGCCTGAATCACAATGCCGATCCCCATCAATGCGAGGACGACACCAAAGAGCTTGGCGGCGGGCATCACTGGGTTTGGCGCCTCCGCGACGCTCAGGACGCGCTGCTTTGAGAGCTCAAAGAACGTTGTTTGGTGCAGACCGTCAGCGGTTGGATTTTGATTTCGGGCCATGATTTAACGAACCTTCAAGAGGGCCAAGCTCGCCATCGCACCAACGACGGCGATGATCCAAAAACGCACGACTACGGTGACCTCGTGCCATCCCTGCTCCGACTTCTTGAAGACGCCGCCAAAGCGCTCAAGTCCATGGTGAACAGGGGCCATAGTGAAGACACGCTTCCCGCGCCCCGTAAGGACATAGATCTGGGTCTGGATCAGCGAGCTCAGGATCTCGATCACAAAGACAATCCCTACGATTGGCAGAACGAGCTCCTGCTTGGAGACGACGGCCATCCAGGCCATCAATCCTCCGAGGGGCAAAGAGCCCGAGTCGCCCATAAAGACCTTAGCGGGATAGGCGTTGTACCAGAGGAATCCCATGCAAGCGCCAATCATCGCGCCACCGACCACTGCCATCTCGGAAGCCTCACGCACATGGGGAATGTTGAGATAGGCCGACCAGTCCACGCGCCCCGTGACGTAACAAAAGATTGAGAGAGCGAGGACCGAGATAATCGTGCAGCCCGCAGCCAACCCGTCCAAGCCATCGGTGATATTGACAGCATTGGAGGTGCCGACGATCACGAACCATTCAAAGATCAGGAAGGCCACAACGCCGACTGCGCCATAGGACAAGAAGTTGAATTCGATGTTCTTGAAAATCGGTGGATGCAACACGAGCAAGCCCGAGCGACCGTGAACCTCGGCCCACCACACGAGCACACCGAGCACGCCGAATACAACGACCGAGAGTCCAACGTATTTGGACCGCCGACTCAGTCCGTTGCAGTGTGGAATCGTTAGCTTCTTAAAATCGTCTACGAACCCGACCGCCGCTAGACCGGCTGTGAGCACAATGGCAAAGACCACATGCAGGTTGTCTAGTCGCGCCCACAACAAGACGGAGAGAAGCAGGCTGCAAATCAGGAAGCTCCCCCCCATCGTGGTGGTCTTGGTCTTCCCACTTTTTTCCGCGTGTTCCGCGAGTTCGATCGAGTCGATCTGACCCGCCGTCTCTTGGACTCGGTTAGCCCGCAGCCAGCGAATGACTGGTGCACCCGAAAAGAGCGCCAGCAGGAAGGCGGTCATCGCCGCGAGGGCCATACGAACCGAGATATAGTCAAAAAGACTGACGTCAAATAAGTCGCGAAGAAGCTCCGGGAGCATCTACAGAACTCCTAGCGTAAGTCCGCACATGCGTGCGAGAAGTGCCTCGACGCTCTTTCCACCGCCGCCCGATTTCTTGGGAAGGGGGAAGGTCGTGCGGATGTGCTTTGCAAGGCGCTCAAGGGCCATGCCACGGCTTCCCTTGAGCAAGACGACGTCACCCTTGCGAAACAACTTCTTGCTATCCGCTTGCGCCTCGTCAAGAGTCGCATAGTGAATGACATGTTTGGGATCCATCCCCGCCTCGAGAGCGCCCGCTGCTGCTGCGCGGGTCAGCTTGCCAATTAAAACGATCCGGTCAATTCCAGACTCCACAGCAAGGCGGCCAAGTTCGTGATGCATTTCGGCGGCAAAGTTTCCGAGCTCAAGCATGTCCCCAAGCACAAGTACACGCGATTTGAAACCGTGCATTCCCGCGAGAACGCGGACAGCAGCTCGTGCAGATTCTGGATTTGCGTTGTAGGTATCGTCGATGAGGTGAAGACCGCCGAGCTCAAAGGCCTCCAAGCGCCCGCTTTGACCCTTGATCCCCGCCACACCCGGCAGGACCGACTCTAGCGGAATGCCCAGTCCAACACATGCGGCAAGCGCAGCCAGCAGATTCTGCACGTTGTGCGTACCAAGTGCCGGAAGAGTCACCTCGATTTCATTCAAGCGGAAGATCGAGTGCCCGTTGTTGAACTTGAGATCTGTTGCGTTTAGATCGCCCTCACCCTCGATGCTGAAGGAGATCACCTTCGCCTTAGTCGAGGCGCGAAACAGCGCGCTATACCGACAGTCGTTGTTGAGAACCAGGAAGCCGCGACTGGGCAAGCTTCGCGCGAGCTCAGCTTTTTCGAATGCGATGCCCTCTAGCGACCCGAGTCCCTCGAGGTGCGACGCACCAATATTCGTAATGATGCCTGCACTCGGTCCAGCAATCTGGCAGAGGGCTGCGATCTCGCCGGGACTATTCGTCCCCATCTCCGCAACGAGGACTTCGCTAGCACCAGTCGCAGCAAGCAATGTGAGCGGCACGCCGACGCTATTGTTGTAGGACAGGGGACTCCCTACAACTTCGCGCACGTTGGACAGCAACTGCACGAGATAGTTTTTTGTTGTTGTCTTACCGCAGGACCCCGTGATCCCGACGACAGGTAGGCCGAGGCGGCGCCGGTGCCAGCTTGAGAGTTCGCCGAGCGCGCGCTTAGGATCTTCGTGGGCAATCACTGCCGTTTTGCAACCCGGCCCCAGCATGGCCGAGAGCGAGGCGAGCAGGCCGGGCTCCGCCCTTAGGACGATGCAGCCAGCACCTGCTGCTGCAGCAGCACCCGCAAATTGATTCCCATCGTAATTCGGTCCGGAGAGCGCAAAGAACAGCTCGCCCTTACCCAGCTGTCGGGTATCTGTAGATACGCCATTCAAGGGCATGCGGGGTGAGCCCTGGAGCAACTGCCCGCCGATAGCGACGGCAACATCTTCTACGAGAAAGTCGCTCATGAAAGCAGCTCCTCCGCCACACGGCGGTCATCAAAAGGAATGGTGTGATCAGCAAAAATCTGCTGAGTTTCGTGGCCCTTGCCGGCAATCAGGACCACATCGCCGGGCTGAGCCTCAGCAAGCGCAAGCCCAATGGCATCACGGCGATCCGCCTCGCGAAGAATGCGTGCAATACCGCTCTTCATACCGGACTCTACCGCGTCGAGAATCGCCTCAGGATCCTCGCTGCGTGGGTTGTCGCTCGTCAAGATGGCAACGTCGGCGAGACGCGCAACGACGGCTCCCATTTCCGGGCGCTTGCCGCGATCTCGATCGCCACCGCATCCGAAAACACACACAATCCGCGCGGGATTCGTGCCCCGAAGAGCAAGTAAAACATTTTCCAACGCACTCGGCGTATGGGCAAAATCAACAAGGACGGAGAAGCCGCGATTCGCCAATAGAGAGGCGCAGACAGGCTCTAATCGTCCAGGTGTAGGAGAGATGGTTGCGAGCCCTTCCGCAATTACGGAAGGGCTCGCCTCCAACAGAAGCATCACGGCAGTTGCCGCTAGCGCGTTCTCAACGTTGTGTCGGCCCACAAGGGGCGTAGTCAAATCGAAAGTAGAAGTCCCCATCCCTTGGAGAACGAATTGGACCCCTTGGGGGCCGACCTTCAGTTGAGAAGCAACAAGATCCGCGCGGGACCCGATGCTGTACGTTACGACTTCCGCGCCACCGGCGCGAGCCGCTTCTGCCATGCGAGAGGCGAAGGGGCTGTCGAGATTAATGATCGCCTTCGCTCGCGTGCCGAGCCCAGCGAAGAAGCGCTCTTTCACAGCGATGTAGCTGTCGAGATCGCCGTGATAGTCGAGGTGATCGCGAGTTAGATTCGTGAAGACACCGGCATTGAAGTAGACACCTGCGCAGCGATCTTGATCAATCGCGTGCGAGCTCACCTCAAGCACGGCGCTATCTCCACCATTTGCGCGGGCGATTCCAAGTGCGCGATGTAAGTACGGCGCGTCAGGAGTCGTCATTCCCTCGAAGACAGACTCTCCGCCAAATGGCCGATGCTCTACCGTTCCGAAGAGTGACGGCTTGCGGCCCATTCGCTCCAGTAGGGAGTGGATCATCCATGCGACGGTTGTCTTGCCGTTCGTGCCCGTTACGCCGACGGTGAACTGCTCTGCGGAGGGCGACCCATGAACATAACCCGCGGCGAATCCAGCGACACGACGAGGCTCGGAGTGGAGCCAAAGGGCCCTGCAGTCTCGCCCCTGCCAACCAGGTCCCGGTGCTGTGCGCGCGAGCACGGCCGCTGCACCACTCTGTAGCGCAGCGCTCGCGTAACTCGCGCCGTCTACACTACCGCCTAGAAGGGCTGCGAAGAGGCTTCCCTTCGTAACAAGGCGGCTGTCGAGCTCCACATCGCAAATAGACGGATCTCCCGCCCATCCCGACGCGGCATCCTGAGACAGGTACCCTCCAAAACGACTAACGAGATCACTAAGGCGTACCATTAGAGATCAGCCTCCATCCACGGCTGTTGCGTAGCTGAGCTCGAGTCAGTCGAGCTCGCCTCAATCGTGCGCATACCATTTCCGTTCACTTCGATCTGCGCGAGCTCTTCGCCATTCCGAGTCAGACCGAGAGCCTCTGCCAAGACTTTAACGGCCGCCGGTCCAGAGACCTGGGAGCCAAACTTCGCCTCTCGCGGCTCATCGACAACGATAAGAACCAGCACCTCTCTCTCGAATCCAAAGGTGGAGTCGGGGAGGTGCCCCACCGCGGCAACAGACGACGTATAGCAGTCTTTAGTATGTGGAAGAGGCGCATTCAGAAGGCGTAATCGATCGCGCCTGATCTCCTCGATCTTGGGCACGGACTCACGGGTGCTGTACTCAGCGTTGAGCTCCATGGCCAGGTGCGAGCAGACAACCACGCCACGCTTTTTCCACGTCGTTCCAGTCTTCGTCCCCATGTTGATGTCGTCCCGGCGGATCTTCTTTCCCGTCCCCACAAGGGAACCGACACCCATCATCTCGCGAACTTCACGGCCGACGCCGGCCTTGAACACACGCGGAAAGTCCTCTTCTTCTCCAACGATAGCCTCGGAGTGTTCACCCTGAGAGACCGTTCGCAAAACAGTAAGGGGCCGAACTATGCCATCCCGGAGAACCGTTGCGAGCGCACCGGCATGCTGCCAGAGATTGACTGAGATTTCGTTGCCAAAAGAGAGCGAGGCTTGGGTGTAGGCGAGCGACCAATCCGAAAGTGGCTTCAGTGGAAAGAAGCTCTCCGACCCCATTCCAGCGTTCGTTTTTTGCCCATACCCAAGATCAACCAATTTCTGACGAAACACAGCTTTCGGAATCTGGAGTCCGACTTGGATCATCCCGCCGTTACTCGAGTTCGCAAGTATCGACGTTAGTGTTTGGTTTCCTGACGGCGCACCTAGGGCTTCGGTCACCCGTCGATTTCCGATCTCGCGGGGAAGCAAGTAGCCGCGCCCGTCACCGGCTCCCAAGCCGACATCAAACCAGGTCGTCCCCTTGTCCGCCTCAATGAAGTCCGTGAAGTTCGTGTTCACCACTCCGGCGTCTAACCCCATCGCCATGGTGATCGCCTTCATCGTAGAACCAGGTGTAAAGAGGTGATTCAGAGGCGAAAACGAGCGTGTGGGATACGCCTCAGCGGAGTCGATCGCGAGGATCTCTCCAGAGGCGACATCGATAACAATACCCATCGCGACGGCAGCGCGCTGCTCCGCCAAGGTCTCGGAGAGAACCACGCCTAAAAAGCTCTGCAGGTGCGCGTTAATCGTTGTCGTCACAACTACGGGGGCTGCGCCGGCAGAGCGATCCATGAAGTATTCACGCCCACCCTTTCGGGCGACTCGATTTGCACCGAACTCGTAACTGGCGACTTGCTCTTCAAGCCAATCGTGACTACTACTTTCGAGGTATTGCTCGGCGAGCAGCTCAAGTCCGACGTACGGCTCTTCGCTCTCTTGCCCGTCTTTGGTAAACCCCCATTGACCGAGCACACTAAACTCACCAAGGGGATGCTCGCGGTCATAGCGCGACTGCAATCGCACCAAGTGACCTGCAACCTGCTCTTTGGCGAGCAGCTTCTGAATCGCCCCAGCCTCATCGGGAGTGAGGCGCTCCAGGGGCACAGCATGAACGGGCACCATCAATGCGGCCCAGACGTCTCGGGTATCTTTTTGACTCTTAAACGAAGGCTTCGGCTCCTCCCCTTCCCCTCCGGGACCCCGCCGCGCCATAAATAGACCCTTCACAAGATGGCTGCCCCATGCGGCGGCTCCAATGTCCCTATCGCGGCCAATGCGCTCGGTGTAACGCATCCGCTCTTCAAGGGAGAGCGCGACGCGCGGCTGCCAAAGCAGGCGACTTGTTCCCGTTGTCGCCGGCGCGACTGGGTCGGGCTTCAGACCCCGTGTGATTGCTAGCTGGCGAAACGGCTCAACAGCCCAGCCGCTCAGCTGCTCGTCGGCGATCCACGCTGAGATTCGAGCGGCCTCCTCTGTATCGAGTGCCCAAGTGTTAACAACTCTCCACCCGTCGAGTGCTCCCGTGGGATCGACATCATCCGTAGGAAGCATGGAGGCAAAGAGCTCATCTAATGAGAGCTCACGGCCAGACTCGCTCGCAAGGACTTCAAGGAGTCCTGGTAAAATATACTCGGGCGTGTGACCTTGCCAAAGTCCACGAGGAGAGACCACAAGATCAAATGAAGGCACGGAGGCCGCAATGACGGCGCCGTTGCGATCCTCGATTTGATAAGGAGGCAAGTCGCCGTATCCCTTCACGAGACGGCCGTATTTACCGGCCGCCACTTGAGGCAGGGGGCCCAGGGCCTTCTTCCCAAGCTGCACGGCCGAGATGACCAGTACAACGGCGATCACGACGTAAGCGCTCATGGGCCGAAGCCCCGATGCGCTGTCAAATGTACCCTTCTCGAATGTGACACCGCCACTCACGGCGTATACCTTAATCCGGACAGGGACACTTTGGAGACGCCAGAACTGGCGGTGTGGCTCCCCCCCCGGGTCAAGGAACCCGAGACCACACCGCCGTCCTGAACGCGGTTCGAATCGTCCACGAGGAACCCGCGGACTTGAATTGATTTGGCTTCGATCGAAGCTGTGCGCAGCTCGCACTCACGCTGCAGCTCGTGCAAGCCCAATGCTCTGGCGTGATTCCGTGCGGTTATCCCCGAAGCTGTGATCGAGGTTGCGATCGCAAGCGAAGCGCAGAACAGAGCTAGGACGCCACGAATCACAGTACACCTCCGACGCGGCGGCGAACCGCCGCGCGCAACTTGGCCGAGCGTGCGCGCGGGTTACTGCGCGTCTCCTGGTGGCTCGCCTGAATCGGCTTCTTGGTAATCTTCTCGAAGTTCCCAGCCGCAATCTCCTTCGCTAGCCACTGCTTCACGACACGGTCTTCGCCAGAATGAAAGCTGATCACGGCAAGTACGCCGCCGTCGGGGAGAAAGTCTTGGCCTGCAAGCAGTGCCGCTTCGAGCTCCGGGCCCTCCTCATTGACAGCCCGACGCAATGCTTGAAAAACTCGCGTAGCGGGATGAATCTTTCCCCCACCACCAACAACACTTGCAATCAAGTCAGCAAGTGTGCGAGTGCGCATGATCGCACCGCGACGGCGCACCTGCACTAGCAACTTGGCGATAGCCCTTGAGCGACGCTCACCGCCCTCTTCATAAAAGAGATTCGCGAGCTCAACCTCGGGCCAAAGATTGATAATGTCCGCTGCGGTCACCTCTCGACGCACATCCATGCGCATATCCAAAGGACCATCAGCCTGAAAACTAAACCCACGCTCGGGAAGATCTAGGTGAGGCGAGGCCACGCCCACGTCAAACAGCATACCGATGGGAAGCCCATCAAAAGGCGCGGGAAAATCTGCATCGTCGCGCAGAATCTCGGAGAGCTCACTGAAGCGAGCATGCGCAAAAGCGACACGCTCCCCAAATGGGGCGAGGCGCTCTTGCGCTATGACTTGCATCTGCGGGTCTTGGTCGCAACCGAGAACGCGTGCGCCTGGGAACTGCTCAAGAATGCTGGCCGTATGACCGCCGGCTCCGAGCGTACCGTCCACCAACCAGCCCTCAGGCTGACACCGGAAGGCGACTTCCAAGCAAGACAAAACTCCGTCCACGAGGACCGGACTGTGTGCGGGACCTGGGTTTATCACTTTCGTCTTCTCCCCCATCTTCAGAACTCCGAGAGGGAGTTCGCAGGCTGAGCTGGCGTCCTTCTCTAGAGCGGCGCATTAGACACCCACCTGGCCGAAGCCCTCGCCGTCGCCGAGAGTGTCAAAGTCGTCGTCGTAGGACTCTTGCTCAGCCCAACGGGCAGAGCTCCAAAGTTCAGCGTGATCGGAGACGCCCACCATGACGACCTCGCCGTCCAAATCAGCGTGACCGCGGAAAAAGTCCGGCACCAGCATGCGACCCGAGCCGTCCAAGGTGAACTCACGCACCTTGCTAAAGAAACGCCGGTTGCGCTTGCGTGTCGTGGGTGAGGCAAAAACGTCAGCGGCGTGTCGGGCCCGAAGGGCAGCAAAGTCCTCTTTGGAGAAGATGAACAGGCATCCCTCAAAGCCAAAGGTCAGCACGCCGCTTAGGTTGTCCTGTGCGTCGCGAGTCAGGCTGTCCTGAAAACGCTTGGGGAGGAACACACGCCCCTTCTGATCCATAGAATGGGTAGATTCACCGCAAAACACGGGCCACCTCCATCTCTAGAGTCTTCCGGGACTCGTCTGCCCCACACTGCCACTTTGCGCCACTTGATGCCACACAGGTGATATTAGGTGCCACCGAGCTACATTGCCAAGCCTTTTCTAGGGCGAATGGTCCACTTAGTTGTCGTTCCCCAAATTTCTCACAAGATTGGGGAGCACACAGCAGCAAGACCGGAGGACAGGCCCCAGATCAAGACACTAAATGCGCAGGTCCGCTAACCATCAAACCACAACATGTTGTGGCGTTCGCCCACCGTTAGGGCGATATCAGCGGATTTCGAGGCGAGCCGAATCCTCTCTCCCTACTGGGAAAATTCGTCGAAAAAAACTTTTGGGAAGTCCGTCTTGGACCCGTTTTGGAGCCTAACTACCTCGGAGAACCATCTTCGGACGAGCCTTCGGCTGCCACTTCGCCAGTACTGGACTCACTTGCTGGTGCCACTTCACTTTCCGACGGGTTGACTTCCCCTTCCACCTGCTGGGGATTTGCATCCACTTCGGGATCGCTGCCAGCTTCTGCCTGCGGCGCAAGGACAGGATCGTCTGCGCCAAGCTCATTGGGATCTGCTCCTTCGAAGATGTTCTTAAGGTCTTCCCGAAGCGAATCGATCTTGGCTGCATCGAAGTCAAAGACCTGCACAGCAAATTCTTCGTCCCGGCGCGGGCGCTTGACGATAAAGAACTCCCCCTCCACCCCGTCGTGGTCGCGAGCCACCTTGGTCACCTTCACGCGACGCTTGCGCAGCAGGATCAAACACATGAGGTAGCGCAGCTCCTTCAAGCGCTCGCGATCCGATCCTCCGAGCGCAATAAAGAGGGCCTCGATTGCCTCGAGATCAAGCTGGAGGCCACGTGTCTTCTTCGCTTGGAATTTGGTGCGCCACCAAAAGAGGGCTGCAGCACATGCTTCGTCGGACCGGCACTGCGCGCAAAGGTCTAACCGCTGGAGCAAGTCTCCTTCGGTTACCAATAGGGAATAGAGAGGCGCACCTTCACTAAACTCGGATTCGCACTTTCCACAAAGCGCAACACGCTTCTCAATCGACCACTTCGCCATACTTCGTTTCCTTAACCTTGAGCTGATTCGTTTGTTCTTACTTGGACTCGCGCCACCACGTGCGCCAAGCAACCATGTCTAAACCGAAATTCTTTCGGGACAGTGACCTGAGTGCAGACACATGCGACCGCAACTCGACCATCCGGTCGGCCTTTCCCGCAGCCGCTGCTGCTTCGATCAAGGCGGGGATGCCCCTTTGATCGCCGAGTGTCGAGAGTCCGCTAGCAGCGGTTCTGCGCACCTCTTCCGACGAGTTCTTCAGGCACTCTTCAAGTGCGCTCCGATAGGGTTCCATCTCGACGCTGCCGGACGGGAGCCCGACCTGCGCCCAGAGGCCCCGCTCGCCAAGTGATGACGTTGCCCGGACGCGGACAATGTCCGAGCCGTCTCCCATTGCCGTGGCTTGCATTTTAGCGATCACCTCGCCTTCATCGGCACCAGCACTTGGAAGCCGTCCCAGGGCGATTGCGGCGCGAAGGCGAACAGCGGCTTTATCGCGATCAAGAAGCGCAGCGACAGGCATGGCCGCATCGCGTCCGAGCTCCATGAGGATCTCTTTGGACAGTGCGGCGAATGCCTCATTTGCAATGGCTAGAGTTTCCGCAAGCGCCTCCGCGGCTGGGGCACCGCACAGGATGAGCTCTGCGCGTGTACGCTCAAAGGAAGCGCCTTGACCGAGGTTGGCCGCTCCCCCTTGATCGTGAACTCCCGACTTAATCGCCCGATATTCATCGATCAGCAGCATGAGTAAGTTGTCAACTAGGAACGCGGCCAGCTCCCGGTCAGCAAGCGCCTCGGAGCGCTTAACCTCCCACACAAAACCACCCACCTTCCAAGCTTCAAGTACGCTCTGATGAGACTCGGGCAGCTCTCCAACCGCAATCATTTTACCGGTCTTGTCACGGCCCGAATCTTCACGAGTCCCAAGGACAAAGTCATCCGCGTCAAGACCTCTCTCGACGTCAGTAGCCTCCGCTGTACCTGGGCCTTGACATCCCAAAAGGGCAAGAGGAAGCAAGAGGAGTCCTACATTGATGCGAATCGTCATCTCCAGATTCTACCTAAGCACACCCTGGGATCCGCCGCTTTTTAGGCGTGATAGAATCCCAATAGAGTATCTGTCACTGCGGGGATGTCTGGCAGGTCGGGTCGACCCGCGGAGAGCTTGTCAAATAAGCCAGGCTCATGGGCAAGACGCAGGAGCGCTGCACCCAATGCGGCCGAATCTCCGCGCGGAAACACCAACCCATCCACGCCGTTGCGAACAGACTCAGCCATGCCACCCAAGTCGGTGACAACGGGAACAACACCGGCGAGGAAGGCCTCTGAGATCGTGATGGGCCGATTCTCATACCAGATGCTTGGCACGACAAGCACGTCGAACCCCGCGAGAATACGCGCTGCTTCGCCAGCCGGGAATGGCCCGGCGAACTCGATAGATGCACTACCCTGCGCGGCATCGAGTAAGCCCGCGGAGTAATCCGGAAACCAATCCATGTGGCCGTGGATGACCAGTTCGATTCCCGGCCCCACAGGCGAAACTTCCGCCAGCTTCGCAAGGGCGTCGACTAGGACATGCACTCCCTTGCTTGGATAAATCCCACCGACGTACCCCACACGCAAGGGCGCTGCCATGTCGCGAACTCGCGCTAGAGCGCGGTCCCCTGGATACCCGTACATCAGAAGTTCCGTCCTCTGTGCTCGCAGCATTCCCGCAACCTGGAAGCGGTCGATAAGAGTTTGTGAGGGCGAGACAACGACATCGGCGCACTGAAGTACACGCTGATGAAAGGACCGTCGCTCACGGGCCGCGCACTGGAGAGCGTCCGCCAGAGAGTCCGCCTGCCAGCGCTCCTCACGGAGAAGGTCAGCGGGAAGACAGGTCGAACAATCCCCCCTCTCCCCACCACCATCACAAAGATCGCGGTCCTCTTTGAGGAGTACCGAGTTGGAACATATCAAATTGAAATCGTGAAGCGTCAATACGGTCCGAACTCCCTCCTCGCGCGCCACTTCCAGACATTTTGCACCCCACAAAGAGAGGTGATGAAAGTGCACAACATCGGGGCGCAAGCGGAGTAGCTGTGCGCGGAACACCTCCGCGAAGAAAGTCTGTTCCCACGTCTGGCGTAGGTCGGGATACTCGCGGCTATGTACGACCTCGATGGTTGGCACGCCCTCGAACTCCCCCTCGGTGAAGTCACCTTCGGGGCGCTCTAGATCGCGCTCCGTGAACAACACATTCACCTCATGGCCCTTGCGAAGGAGCTCTTTGGCCACTTGATGCGCATGCAGCTCGGAGCCACCTAGATGAAGGGGCAGGTAGTCGTGGATTGTGATAAGAACCTTCATAACCCGGAGACGGTGTGATCCCATGCATCGTTTTGATCTTGCAACCGTACCTCGCGAGTAGGCCAATCGATCGCTCGCATCTTGGCCAACGGCAAAGCGGGTAACCCGCCGGCAATCGCCTTTTCGAGCAGCTCTTCCATCTTGTGTGCGAGTACTTCGAGACTCGGCGCTCTAGCTGTGAAGTCCCCGTCACGAACGGCACTTATCGCGGCATCGCGAAGGGCGGAGACCCGCGCTGGATCGTCCGCGTGTTGGTCGAGTGTTCGCGCCAAATCGCGCGCATCTCCGCTCTCAAAAACAGTCGCCCACTCGACGCGTGCACCGCGCTCCCCAAGCGCCCCTAGGTTGGGAAGTAGGCAGCCCATCCCAAGCTCTAGGGCCTCGTCGACAACAAGTCCGAACGATTCATGAGCGCGCGTTCCAGTCACGAAAAGATGCGCGGCGGAGAGCTCGTGTTGAGAGAGACGCGAATGGTCGTACGGTCCAAAGAACGTCACGACGCCAGCCGGTAGCTCCGACTTCACAAAGGCGCGCAACCTTCCGTCATGTTCAGGTGTTGGAGAGTCCCCAGCAATCAGCAAGCGAAACCGCTCTGGTTCCCGCGTCAGCGATAGGGCTTCCAACAGGAGATCCGTCCCTTTTAGCACACTCCACTTTCCGAAGTAGGCTAAGACGAGAGGCTCGTCCTTCGTGAACTCGCCCTTGGGTTCCGAGACCCTTCGCACGCTAAGCGGATGGGGTGTACGTGCTGGTGGGAGCACGTGGACGTTACCGAAAACGAGATCGGTCGCGAGAAATCGAGCTGTCGCTTTGGCGTGCACTTCACACGGAACTACGATCAAGGCGGCCAGTTCAAGCTCGCGGCTCATGTCCAACTTGAACTCCGCCACACGGGACATCGTCTCCGCAACTTGCACCCAGGGAGTCGCGGGCCCCACCTTGGAGGCGCAGTCTCCACAGGGATCGGGCGCTAGGGGGGCGTCGCAAAAATCTTGTGTATCCGGTCGAATGCGAAATGCGACAAGACAGGTCGTCCAAAGATCGTGCAGGGTTACAACCGAAGGGATTCCCAAGCGGGCCGCCCGGGTGACCAGATCGCGCGACAGCCGGATCCAATGATGAACATTGATTACATCGGGAGATTCCTCCCGCAAGATCTCCTCGAAGAGTTGACCTGCGGCGGGCGAAGCGCTCTTGTGCCAGTGGTCGAAATAGAGATCCGCACGATGAATGCGATGCACTCGCAAGGTGTTGCCCGAGATCGGATCCCGATCCTCGACCAAGGAGCGCCGCCATCCATCTGCATAGTCCATCGAACCTGCAATCACAAACACATCGTGCCCGAGTCCCGAGAGTGCGCGCGCCAGTGCCTGTACATTATTCTCGGTACCGCCGACGAGCTCTGGCGGGTAACCATGGGCGACGAGTCCTAGCTTCACGAGTCCTGCTGCTCCGAGCAGTCCAGGGCGACCCGTAGGCGAATCTGGCTACGGTAGTTCGCCTCCATGGCCTCGGCATCCTGCCCCACATCCCGAACCACTACGTCCTCCCCGTAGAGTGCGTCGAGCTGCTCGGGATTCTCGATGCAGCCTCTCAGGACCGCGGCAAGAGCAGCACTACTCCCCATCTCGAAGTGGAAGCCCGTTCGGCCCGGCTCGACGAGCTCCGCCATGCCGCCAAGGTTAGACACAATGAGTGGAGTACGAGTCGCGAGCGCCTCAAGGATGATCAGTGGCGAGTTTTCGTACCAGATACTCGGCACAACTAAGAGATCGATCTCGGAGAGTGCATCGGAGATGGAGGTGCGGGCCAAGCGGCCTCTTAGCCTCGCTCCACATTGCTCGGCTTGCTCCTCCAACCTAGCGACATAGGCCGGGTTGTGCGAGGGCGGTCCGAAGATATCCAAAGTCGCTTCACCGCGCACCTCTCTACCAATCGACTTCCAGGCTTCCAAGAGAATGTGCACGCCCTTGTGCGGTGCGATCGTACCGATGAAGGCCACGCGCAGATGTTTGGCAGGCTTGGCCTCGTAACTCTCGAACAAGCCAAGGTCAATGCCCGTACGCAGATGTTCGATCTGCTCGGAGGGGATCCCCCACTCCAGAAACTTCCGACGAAGGAACAGGCTTGGCGCTATGAATTGATCTACCGCTGGCAGGATGCGCTGGCGCAGCGCATCATCTCTCAAGCGAACCTGCTCGGAGACTGCCCTTGACCGGTCGTTAACGAGCGCTCTCCAGTCTTTGTAGGGGGGAGACGAGCCAGTCCCTCCATTCTCGCTGCCTTTTATTTTCGAAACGAGCACAGAGATTCCACTCTCCACCTTGCGAGCTAGTGGTCCTAGGTCAACTCCGAGAGTACCCCGAATCGCGGCAATGGCCTTGCCTCCAGCCCGTTCGGTCCGCGTCTGCTTGTACTTAAAGTTCGAGAGGCACACCCCACACTTGTCAGCATCAATCTCGTGGCAAATGGACCCGTCGAGAAAGCGCCTTTGCCCGAACCATGCGCACTGCAGCCAGTAGTCGTGCAGCGTGTAAAAAACGGGAATCCCACGTTTCTTGACCTCTTCTACGCACGCGACGGAGAGGTAGAGGAGGTGCATAAAGTGAACGACGTCTGGCTTGAAATCATCCAGCATGACGCCAAACGTTCGGGCGGCGGCGGGATAGTCATAGGTCTCTTGAAAGCTGTTGTAGTACAGGTTGTTGAACAGCTCGTGCACAGGGATGCCGTTGTAATCGCGAACTTCAACGGACAAGTTTTTGCGCCCAATGTTCTTCTCTGTCGTGAAGACATGCACCTCGTGTCCACGCTTCTGCAGCGCCTTACCGAATTGGTAGGTGTAGATCTCAACTCCAGCGGGATGGCTGGGAAGGAAGTCGTGGCTAACGAGGAGAACTTTCAAGAGGTGGGCTTACTTCGGGCGGACTCTGATGTGTGCAACAAGATAAACCCCAAGCATGGCCGTGCATAGGAGCGTACCCAAAGAATGAGCCTCAAGAGTGTTTGGGACGTCACTAACCCGCAAAGTGCTTTGCACCCGCCCAAAACAACCTAAGGGCTCCGTCAAGTAGGTCCGCAGCCAGCTTGGCCGAAGGTCTCTCCACTAGCTGTGGTGAAAAGGTCAGCGGTCCTCCAACAAGAATCTCCTTATCGCAAGTTCGTCGAGTCGATTGGATTTTTTTACGCTCGATCCTTGTGCACTTAAGCGCTTGGAAGAATGCCTTCTTGCCCGCGAGGTGGACCAAAAAATGGCCTTCCTTAATGGTGAATACAGCCCACGCGAGCTCATAGAGGATCGCTCCAGGCAGCCCTGCAATCAGCGTTCGTATCGAGTAGTTTTTGTAGAGTACAAGCCACCGATTTCGCGAGTGGTAATACGCTCGAAATTTGGGGTATTCGTCCCCGCGAAAGCTGATCCCCGGAGTCCCCCCCTTGTGCTTAACGATCGCGGACTCGACCGCAAGTAGCTTATACCCGGCAATACGCAGTCGCATCGACAGGTCAAAGTCCTCGAACAGGATGAAGAGGTTCTCGTCGTAGCCTCCAACTTGAAGAAACGCATCGCTGTCGAACAAGATGCATATGGCGATCAAGCCATCAACATCGAGCACACCCTCGCCTTGGGCCTCGGCGAGGGGCACACCAAAGTTGCGAAGAGAGTACAGGCCAACATAATGGAACCTGCCTCCATTGTAGTGCACGCGATCGGGCTCGTTTGCATACACACTACGAGGTTGCACTGCGACGGCATCGGGGCGGTTGGAGAGTGCCTCCTGAAGCTTGCCCAAAGTGTCCTTGAGAAGGACGGCATCGTTGTCCACGGCTAGCACAAAGCGATTGCGCGCAGCACGAACTCCCGCGTTGCGGGCAACACATGGCCCGCCGTTTTTGGGCAAGCGCAGTAACTTAACCTGAGGGAAGTGCTGCCGTATGACCTCAACACTCCTGTCCGTAGAGGCGTTGTCGACGACGATAATCTCATCAACTCCCGGATCCGATTCTAGGAGCGAGCGGAGGCACTCCTCTAGATAGTGTTCGCCATTGAAATTACAGACCACGGCGGAGATCGGGCCAAGAGACCCCCCCCCTTCCGGGGACGAACTTCACGCACCCAAGAGCTTGCTGCCAAACGCACACTCACGACAATGGCAGGTCAAAATCTTCGTGGGTCACCGCATCGCGGTGGCGAAAAATATGGGGCATGGCCGCGAGTACACCGCAGCTCGCCTTGAAAAGAATCCAAAGCGCGCCCTTGGTCTCGCGCACGGCTGCGCCAATACCGATCGTTCCTGTGGCGTCGGTAACCTCGCCCTGGGCTTCACTCTCGGCGCCTCGCAGGAGAACCTTGGTAAGCACAAGCCACGGCATGCGAATGAGGTCCCCCAGAGGTGCGTACTTGAGCATCGTGATCCAGGCATTACGAGCGTGAAAATAGAGGCTGCGCTTTCCCATCTGCACGCCAAAAGGCTGCCGATGAAACGTCTCTACTCCTGGATATTGCAGCACGCGATACCCCCTATTGAGCAATCGGCAGGTTAGGTCTCTCTCATTGCCATAGATGAACAAGTGCTCGTCATAGAAGCCGCACTCGCGGAGAGCGGCCGTGCGGGCCAAACTCCCACACCCTCGAAACGTACTCATGTAGCGCTCCGAGTTCACGACAACCGAGTTGAGGTAGCTCTCCGGTGTCCCAGGCTCAACAACCTTACTACTAATCACAGCCGTGGAGTCTGGCTCTTGCTTCAGTCGTGCAGTCGCCTTTTGTAGCCAATCGGCGGGGAGTACGACGTCGTCATCAAGGATCGCGAGCAGCGGCGTATTCACACTTGCAAACCCGATATTGAAGGTTTCACAAGCCCCGTAGTTCGAGTTTGGCATGCGAATGAGGCGCACCTCGGGAAACTCGGCCGCGATCATCTCGGGTGTACCGTCCGTACTTGCATTGTCGACGACAATAATCTCTTCAAATGGCAAGAGCTGCGCTCGCAACCCGTCTAGGTTCGAGCGAACCTCTTCTATGCGGTTCCAGACGGAGATCACCGCGGTCGCCGCAAATGCACCATCACTTGCGGAGATTTCAGCCGGAGGAAAAACGCACTCAAGTAGCATCCCCATCGCCGCGCGATACTGCTCGATTGCACCGGGCTCCGCCGCATCCAGACTTAGAAAACCCTCAACCTGATACACATTCGCATCTTCGATGTTGACCGTTCGCGCGGAGTCGACCGCCACTGTTTTGGCGACGAGGTCGTGATAGGCGAGTTGACTCTCAAAGCGCTCCACAGCACGCCTTTTTTTTGTCGCTTGCGAGGTGGTGTCAAAGAGCACATTCGCCTGCACCTGCGCATTGATGCCATAAAGAAATAGGCGCGCCTTAGAGTGCCCCATCGCCGCTAGGACGGCGTGGCTAAGGGCGCGATGATCTCCGTGCATCTCCTGCAAGCTAGGGCCAAACACTAGCTTCGGATCGTACTCGTCGAGCTCTGCGATGAGAGCCTCCACCAACTTGTGCGCACCCGGCAATCCGCCGTCCGGAAAATGGAGGAATCGATAATCGGAAACACCAAGCTCTGCGCCTGCTGCCCGGCTCTCGGCTACGCGTGTCTTAGCGATGTCGGCCTCTAGACCCGCGGGGTCACCCCCGGCTCCGTCCGTCAAGATGACGATACGGATTTCATCTCCTCGGCTGGCGAGGTACGCCAAAAGGCCCCCACAACCGAAGACCTCGTCGTCTGCGTGTGGCGCGAAAACGAGGGTGCGGTTCGGCAGAAGGCCTGGATCGCATAAAGCGGGATAGAGTGAACTCACGGCTTACCTGTAGGGGGGAGGATCTCGTGATAGAGAGGCAGGAGAAGGGATGTCGCCTCGCGGGGGCTAGGCATCGTACTCGGTAACGCCGCTCGCCACCGCGTGATGACTGCGGGATCCCGCACAAGAGTTGTGATTGCATCGGCCCAAGCGCGCGGATTACATGCTGGAAGAACTTGGCCGGCTGCAGGCCATCCACTCCCGCGCGGGCAAATCCGCTCGGGAAGTGCGCCGGAGTCCGACACTAGGACGGGAAGTCCAAGCGCGAAAGCTTCGTCCACAACAAGTCCATAGCTCTCAGGTGCCCGTGACGGAAAAGCCGCGAGGTGGGCGCCCCTCGCCAAACCGGGGAGCTCCGGCCCCGTGAAGGTACCTACAAATTTCAGCGTAACCGCACCCGCTTCCGCGCGCAGGTTGCTGTCGTAATCCTCCTCCATCTCCCCGCCCGCGAGGGTCAGAGTTAGCTCGCAATCGGTCTCATTAGCGACGAGCGCAAGCGCCTTCACAAGATCCAGAGTTCCCTTCACCTGGGCCCGATGCCCGTGGTGGAAGATGTGGAGGGGGTCCCCGGGCCTGCGCAGAGGAGGTGCGACCGCACGCTCGATTTTGCGAACAAGTCCGTTGGGTACGACGCGAATACGCCTGGCATCGATCCCAAAGAGCGCGGCGACTCGTGCGGCGTGATGTGCACTGGGCGAAATCAGTAGATTTGCCGATTCCACTTCGCGACGAAAGAACTCGCGCCGCTCGACAAGCCCGGCTTGCAGAATATCTATCGGGACCCCGGCGGAGTCGCGCTCTAAGCACGTGGCGCAGCCCTCGACATCCGACAGCGGCGGGCAACTCTCGCGCTGGACGGGAACGCGGAAAAAGCGCGGGCAGGTCAGGAAGAGGTCGTGAAAAGAGAGCGCAACTGGAAAGCCCTCTTGGGCTAATGCCGCGACTAGGCCTCCGGCGAGAAATGCGTGGTGATGGACGTGCACGATAGCGGGCGCAAACTCCTCCGCAACCTGCAAGACAAGCTCAAGAGCCAGTGGCCTCCGCACAATCAGCATGTCCTCTAGAGCTTCCGAGAGGTCGCCCTCGGCCGTTGCTAGGCGTGGAATGAAACGAACGGGAATCCCGTCCACCAGCTGCTCTACAAAGAAAAGCTCACCGGGCCACTGATCGCGCGCGAGCACTTGATCCAAACCCGCCAGGACCAGAACATCATGGCCGAGTGCCCTCAATTCTTTGGCCGAAGCCCGAATCACGGATTCGGTTCCGCCCTCAAAGAATGGAGCAAAATGAGGCGCGCAAAGAAGAACCCTCATCGCATGACCTGCCCTCGGCTATTCATGCCCACAGGAACCCTTGTCGCGACCGGATGCAGGATCAGCAAGGGCACAAAACGCCTCGCCATACAAGGCTCCTTTTGGCAAATAGAGACTCCGCTGGGCACTTAGTCCGAGCGACTTGTGGACGAAGTCCGTGTGCTCGAGCTGTGAGGCGTGCTCTAAGAGTGCGGCCTTCTTGCGCTCGATGACCGGAGTAATGTCAACGATGCGGTCTGCGATCAACGGCGTCCAAACTTCATACCCCCACGCCTCACCAGTGTACTTAACCTCGCCGAGTGCCGCTCGAATAACGCGGCAGGCGATGTGGTGGTCAAGGTGGTACTCCCCGATCCAGGGGGCGTAAACGATGTCGGGTTTGAACTCTTCGAGGATTCCCCTCAAACGTTTTGACGCCGCTTCAAACTCCGCGGGCCCAGGGAAGTGGCCCTCGGGGTAGTCGAAGAATTCGTAATCGTCCAAGCCCAGGTGAGCTCCTCCACGTCTGGCTTCTTCGCGCCTCAGCTGCGCGATGGCCTCGGGGGTGTAGCTGTCATTCGGCGCCCCCACGACTCCGTTGTATAGGACCACAACCTTCACGGGATCACCCGCGTCGCGGTGCAAACAAACGGTACCTCCGGGCCCGAGAACGTCGTCGTCCGCATGGGGCGCTAGCAACAAAACGCGACCGGCGGAAGGCTGCGTTAGTGCTACGGGGAGGGGTGCTCGAGGGCTTTTTGGTCTCATGGGGATTGCTTGCTAGCTTCGGTGTGCAGAAAGATCAGGAGGTGGAGTCCAACTTGCCATTTCGTCAGCTTGCATGGGTTCGTCACGGCCAGGAGCAGACTTCACAAACGTCCAAGCACCGAGGAGCTCGCCGCTGTCGCGATCGAGTACACGCATGAAATACTTCGCTTGAAAGAACCACTGCCACGTCGCGGGCGGGCAAACCCACCGATCTCCGACTCCAAACAAGCCCGCCGAGAGAAGGAAGTTGGGAGCCATCCCCATCTCAACAAGAAAGCGGCCCGAGCGCGGTAGCTGAACTTCAATGGGCTCATCAAATGCACCAAGGTCCACAAGCTCGATCATCGGCCGGTTTTGAAATCTTGCCGGAACGCGCTGGACAGCAGCATTCACAAGCGCGATCCAAGCGGCGCCGAGGCGACCATAGAACTTGGTGTAGTACTTCTTTTGGGAGACGACGTAGCGGCGCATCGCCTCGGAGTCCCCGAACCCCACAAGCCCTGTCGAGCGGGACCAATGATGCAGAACTCGGGAGGCGCCGTGGTGCACAAGCCGATAGCCCATGCTGTTCAGTGTGCGAAAGAGATCCGTGTCCTCATAGTACAGGGGGTAGCGCGGATCCATGAGGTGGTCCATCTCCTCTACAACGCCGCGGCGCAGAAAAAGGCAGCAACCCGACAGCATGTTCGAGTCAACGGGCCCCTCCGCACTCCACCACGGCAGTGCTTTTTTTAAGCGATGTCGGCTATAGGCCCGGCAGGCGAGCCGACTCGACTGGGCAATCGCCATCCAAGTGTGATCGAGAATGGTAGGTAGGAGATTACGAGGTAGGTTCAAGGCGCAGGCCGGGTCGATATAGGCCCGTGGATCCACGGCGCCGCAATCCTCGTTCTCCGTGATGTACTCCACAAGCGGGCGCAGAGACCCGGGAAGGAAATACAAATCGGGATTCAAAATCGCGACAAGGTCCGTCTTGCAGCCAGCGGTCTCCTCGAGAGCGAGGTTCATGCCACCTGCGTAGCCAAGGTTCTCCGAGCTTCGAATCACGATGTGGCCCGCCCCCTCGATGCGCACCAAGAACTCCTCTTGGTCGTTAGGTGAAGCGTTGTCGACAACAACGATCGCCAGGTCCTCACGCGCGCGACCGATTGCAAGCCATTCATCGACGAGGGACGCAGCACAGCGCTCGGCGTAATTACCCGTGTTGTAATTCACGAGCAAGGCAGCGAGTTTTTGTGGAGTTCCTGACACCGGTGAGCCCTTAGCTAAATCACCGCTTTTGGAGCGGGAACGGGAAGGTCGTGGCGATGTTCCCAGGTGTGGTTCATGCGGAAAAGGCCGAGCTCTTTTGTCTCGTTGCGCACCACCAGGTTCTCGGGCATCAAGTACTCCTGGTACTTGTGGACACCCTCCCCATCCATCAAAAGCACTGGCACGAGGAACTGTCCCGCAAGGAGGCGCATGTCGGGCATCTGCAGCACGGTGCAGCCCTTGGGCCCCTCAAGTTTGACTCCGTCCAAGTGCGTCCCCATACCGGCACATGTCGTCATGTCCTGGCGCAAGAGGCCGGTTCCGATGTTGATCGGCGTCCCCTTGGGGTCGGGATTCTCCCACCAAACGCGCAACTCAATCGAGTCGCCAGGTCGGATTTCGTAGGCCTCGACATCTGTGCCTATAAGATACATTCGAGCGTCGACAATCCGGGGCAACTGCTTACCCCGTGTCTCGCTGCCAGGAATATCTGGATATTCATCGGAGAGAGTTCCGCTCCCTGTCCCGATGTGATCGCGTTGGAAGCTCGTGTACTCGTTCGTTGCGAACACCGAATTTCCGATTGCGGCCACGTTGCCGTTCTTCAGCCAAATCGCATCGTCGCACATCTGTCGAATGTCGTACAAGCTGTGGCTACAAAACAGGATCGTCTTGCCCCTTCGCTTGAAATCGTAGATGCGGTCTACGCACTTTTTCTGGAAGTACATGTCGCCGACCGCGAAGACCTCATCAATGATCAGGATGTCGGGATCAACAGCAACCGCAACACTAAATCCAAGGCGCAACCCCATGCCGGAAGAGTACGTGCGCACCGGCTCGTCGATGTAAGATCCCAGCTCGGCGAACTCGATGATCTCGTCCATCTTCCCCTCCATTTCGCGGCGGGAGTACCCCATCATGATGCCGTTCATGAAGATGTTAGCGCGACCGGTAAAGTCGAGGTGAAAACCGGCGCCCAACTCGAGCAGGCTCGCCACGCGACCCTTCATGCGATAGCGACCCGCAGAGGGTGCGGTCGTTCCCGCAAGAACCTTAAGCAGCGTCGACTTGCCCGCGCCATTGGCGCCACAGAGGCCGAGTGACGTACCCGGCTTCATTTTGAAGTTCACATCACTGAGCGCGGTGAACTCTTGGTGCCCTTTGATGCGACCACCAGAGAGCACCTCGGTAATACGCCGAAACGGGCTCTGATACATCCGATAGGACTTGGAGAGGCCTTCGACTTCGAGGGAGTATTCGTTGGAGCTCATGTACTTAGACCTCGTCGGCGAAACGGCGTTGGGCGAGGCTGAATAGAGAGAAGCCTGTCACAAACATACCGACAGCCCAGCAAGCAAAAATGCGGATCGAATCGATAAGGCTGTGGGACATACTCAACGGAACAAGGTCCGCTCCAACTGCGGCGCGCGCTTGCTCCACTGTCGAGCCTTCCGAGACCAAACGAGTGATCTCAACGAGCAGCTTTCCGTTATGATCTGGGATCGCAAGGTCATTCGTGTAATTCAACACTTCGCCCAAAACGCTCTCGACACCCATCAAGACCTCGCGCCATGCGTAGACGATGTGGTTCATCGGGTTGGCCTCGATAAACCCCTGGTACTGAGCGATCTGCGGAATGGCCTCCGGCACCCAGAAGAGAGGTGTAAGGAACATCCAAACCGTCACGCCGATCGCGACGACCTGGGCGGTGTCGCGGAGGAAAACCTGCATCGTCGAGAGAATCAGAACGAGTCCATAGGTGAACAGCGTTTGCAGGGTCAGCAATACCGGTATCCACAGCAACTCGATCCCCGGTGCTTTCCAAACCGGCGTTGCAAATGTAGCGAGCAAAAACATCGCCACACCAAAGATCATCGTCACGACGTTGACGAGGACGATATTGAGCGGGAGGGTCTCGGATGGGAAGGCCAGCTTTTTGATCAGGTTGCCGTTTTCGACGATGATGTTGCAGCCGCGCCCGAGGCTCTCACCAAAGGAAGCCCAAACAACCACGCCGATAAACATGTACACACCCATCGCCGACTCTTGGCCGGGTTGGAGGTTCGGCATCTTGAAGCTCAGCAACTTCGTGAAGATGAAGTAGTACACCGCGAAGATGAACAAGGGGTGCACAAGTGGCCACAAGAACCCGAGTAGGGTTCCCTGAAACCGAACTGCAAGCTCACGCTTCACGCTACTCGTAATCAGGTCGCGGTGCCGGACAACCATCACTGGAAATCCGATCAGGCGCCGAAGAATCTCGATCGCCCGAGGCGGCTGAGAGGTCACCCACGCCGAGGGGGAGCCTTCTGGCGGAGAGTCCGCCGGGGGGGGGGAGGTTTTACTCATAGATTCAAGCGGCGGACCCGTTAAAGACTGTCCGCGCCCGAGCCAACCTCGGGAGCCAAGTTAACTGCCGGGCCACTAGGCTTGCGGTTGGCATCGTAGATCTCCTTGGGCGGGAAGGCGCTCATGATGTGCTGCAAGATAATCGCAGCCTCCCACTCGTCATCTGCGCTCCACTCCCACTCCGCGTAAGCGGGATCTAGAGGCCGAACGAGGGCCATGTTGACCTGGCGCTTGACAACCACCTCGACGGACCAATTCTCATTCTCCGCGTCGTAGACCATGCGGACCTCTGCTTGATTGCGGAAGCCCTTGCCCTTGAACGGTGAAAGTTGGCTTTTCCATCCCGAGGTGATCGTGAGCGCGTTCGAGTCCGCGGACGAACCTACCGGATATCCAAGTCGACCCAATTTTTGCAGGGTGGTCTCCCAAAGGAGTCGCTCGGAAGGTGCGCCAACGATTTCCTCGGTCCAAATGTGCTCAGGTTCTTCCTGAGTCGTATCGCAACCACCGAGAAACGGTAGGGCTATCAGAACGAGGCACGCTAATTTTCGGAAAATCATCCCTTCATTGTGCCCCAATCACCGCTCGGATGCAGTGAGTTTGAGTTCGATTCTTCAGATAGTCAGCCCAGAAGTTCTGTTCAGGACTTCAGAGGCGGCAACTCTCTGCGCTCGCGGTTGCGAACGATGATGTGAATCGGAACCTCTTCGAAGCCGAAATTCTCGCGTAATCGGTTTTCGAGGTAGCGCAACCAGTCTTTTCCAATCAAGCGTCGGTCGTTGACAAAAAGTACAAATGTCGGCGGGTTGACCTCAACTTGAGTCGCGAAATACACCCGGATTCGGTATCCCTTCGAGCTTGGCACTCGTGCCGTAAGGGCCTCTTTCAAGACGTTGTTCAGGTCGCCCGTGCTCACACGGGTTGAGGACTGACGGTGTAGCTCTCGGGCGAGCTCCATAGTCTCCCAAATCCCGGCTTTGTGCTTGGCCGAAAGGAAGGCGACTGGAGCAAATCGAATACCGGGCAGCTCTTTGTCGAGGTAGTCCCTAAAGTCGTCAGGAGTGATGTCACTATCGACTAGATCCCACTTATTCGCGCCCAGGATGAGTGGCTTGTGATGGTCTATCACAAAGCGTGCAAGGCGCTTCTCGAGGGCGGACAGGGGCCGTTCGGCCTCGAACAACAAGATCACCACATCCGCCCGGCGCACGGCCTTGTGCGCTCGCGCATCGCTAAAGAAGGCGACGGCGTCTTCCATCTTTTTGCGCTTCAGCACACCGGCAGTGTCGATGATCATCAGGGTCTCCCCGTCCTTTTCAATCAAGACGTCGACCGCGTCGCGCGTCGTGCCGGGGATCTCGGAGACGATCACACGCTCGTGCCCTGCATAGGCGTTCGTCAGGGTCGACTTGCCTGCGTTACGGCGGCCCACAATGGCGACCTTAAGCGTCGGCTCAATGCGTCCCTCTTCCTCGGTCACTTCCGGCAAAGCGGCACAAATGGCATCTACAAGCTCATCCATGCCGATTCCGTTTTGCGCACTAATGGCGAGCGGCGCGTTGGGCATACCCAACTTGTGGAAGGCGTCTACTTCCCATGCGATATTATCCGACTCGGCCTTATTCGCTAGAAGAATGATCGGCTGCTTCGCACCACGCAGCATGCGTGCGACCTCTTCATCCAGAGGCGTCAGCCCGTCTCGAGCGTCAACGAGAAAGAGGACCAAGTCCGAGACTGCGATTGCTGTCTTGACCTGTCCCTCGACCAGCGGGCCGAGATCGTCGCGGTCCACAATGCCGACTCCACCCGTATCGATGAGCTCAACAACGCGATCGCCGTTGTCGCCTCGAATCGTCGCGGGCACAGAGATACGGTCGCGAGTCACTCCCGCCGTGGGCTCGGTGATCGAGACGCGGCGGCCGGCTAGGCGGTTCGTCAAGGTCGACTTACCCACATTGGGGCGGCCGACGATTGCGATGAGAGGGTTCTTTTGGGACATGGTATTCGGGGGGCTCAGCGCACGCCGAGGGTTCGGTGCATCTGGGGTAGGACGCGGGGGGAGAGACCGCGCTCTAGCGCAGCCGCAACCAACCCGTCCATACTGGCCAAGACGTCTGGATCAAATGCCACACGGGGATCGCGCGGACTTTCTGGAGCGAGGAAGAGAGGGAGCTCTTTCCCAAGCCGCTCAAGGTCATCGAGGATAGCCTCAAAGGCACTTGAATCATGGGTGCTAGTTGCTTTTGTAACGACTAGCTTAATCGATGCAGTGCCACCGCGCTTCAAGTGCGCCGTGGCCAAGTTGAGCTGCCGTGGGCGAAGGGCGTCCCAGTCGGCAGCAGTCGCGGGTAAATCCACTCCCCCCACCGGTGGAGCGAGATCGTCTGCCAGCTTCAAATCCAAGCTCAGATGGTCATAAACAGGCAAAACCCGCTCAAGTGCATCCAAGTCGTGCCCCGCAGTTTCCAAGTGCAAGGGCCTCTCCCCCGCAACACTTGCCAAGCCGATCAAGAAGTCCGGCCACATCAAGGGTTCACCGCCAGTCACAGAGATAGGCCGAGGCAAAGGACCTTGGGCCCACTCCGCCGAAGCCACCTGCAGAATTGCCTGAAACGGAGTCACATAGGACTCATCTCCAGCTGCGGCAACGGGCCATGAGTGCTTTGTGTCGCAGTAACGACACCGCAGGGGGCACCCACCCAGTCGCAAAAAAGTTTGGGGCTGACCAACGAATAGGCCTTCGCCCTGATAGGAAGCGAAGACCTCAAGCAACGGCGCAGAGGCGTCGTGCGGATTAGAACCCGATGGTGGCATGGCAGCGGCCTAGAAATAGGTTCGCTCGCCAGAGCGAACTACTTCTTTTTCTTTCCTACCACAGCTTTGCCAGCCAGGGCTTCATCGCGGGCAGCTTTCAGCGCAGCCGCTTTCTTGCCACTCGCCGCGGCAAACTTGGTACGCACTTTAGGAAGGCCCCAGACCGAAGTGTTTGACTCGTCGAACTTGCCCTCTTTGGCAAGTCGCTTGATGCGCTCGACGCGGGTCAGGACACTGCGCTCGCCAACGAGGGAGCTAACGCCTTTGAGGCTGCTGTGGATGGACATAACTGGTATTTTGGTTCGTGATAAGGGATCGCGCTATGGCTCGGCAAAGGGCCAAAGTTTAGCGATCGATGTGATTGTCTATGTTGTCCACGATGGCACTCTCGAAGTCGTAAGAGCGTCCATTTGGGCCTTTTGTCCCTCGTAGGCGACTTGCAACCATGCTGAGCTCCCCTCGGGTGGGCGCTGCCCCCACAAGGATTTCAATACGCTTGCCGTTCGCCACAGGGTCGAATGCAGGAAGCCCTTGCTCTCGCAAATACTCCGCCACTTCCAACGCCCGCTTCTCGAAAGTCAACTGATCCGTGTACGTGATCGCCAAGACGGTAAAGCGATTCTCCTCGTTGTAAAGCCCAGACCGGCTGGAAACAGGTGAAAAATCGCCTATTGGAGGGTCGCTGGGACGGGCCCCCTCGTTTTTGACCCATTCAGGGCCACTTGGACTCTGGTCGGACAAGCCACTATCGGGCTTCTTCCCGCCGCCCGTGCTATTTGAAATTTCGTTCGCAAGGGCTTCGCGATTTCCCCCACCACCAAGAAAGTAACCCGCAAAAAACACCATCGCCAGCAGGGCGCCGCCCGCGCCCCCCAAGAGCCAAGTCGGGCTCCGCTGCCCACCCACCCTAGAAGCCACGGGTTCCACCGCGGCTTTTTTGGAGTCGACGCGTAGGAAAGCGTCAAAAAGGTTGGGGTCTTGCTTCATGTGCTGAGAGGGGAGCCTAGCAGCTATTCGGGGAGGCGTAAAATCATCTCGCGAGTTTCGGCTGCCAATGGTCCGTCCGGCCACGCCTCAAGATAGGCGTCCAGGGCACCGCGGGCCTCGACCGCACGCTCACCCAGGACGAGAGCGCGTGCCAAATTGAGGTGCGTGGTGCTCTCGCGACTCTCGGCAGACTCCCGCTCGTACCCGAGTAGCACCTCCCACGCAACCGCGGCCCCGGCGAAATCCGCTCCTCGAAAGCGGATGCTCCCAAGGAAATCAAGCGCTTCTAAGCTGCGTGGATCCATCCGCAAGGCCTCTTCGAGATGCTCTTCAGCAAGATCTAACTTGCCGGCAATCTCCGCATCGGCGGCAGCGGTCAAGGCAAGATTCGCTTGGCTTTTCAAATAGTCGGCCCCGGAGCTCATCTCAAGGTTCGACAAGCCGAGATCGCGCGCGGCTAGATAGTGCGCCACGGCAGCGCCGTGATTCTTAACCATCCGCGCAGCCATACCCGCTCGCATATGGGTGTCGGCCTGCTCGCGACGAACGTCGATCCCCGCTTCCGCCGCTTTGCCATAGGCCTCTAACGAAGAGACAAAATCAAGCGTGCCCGCATAGCCATCCCCCAAAACAACGTAGGCATAGGAGAGCTTAGGATCCAGGGATAGAGCCTCCAGAGCGTGCTCAATCGCAACTTCAGTCTCGCCGAGGCCCAGGTCCGATCGCGCCGTCAGCAAGTAAGCCTGAGATAGCGGCCAGGCCATATAGGGGAGCTCTGGAGCTGCGGCCAAAGCCGCTTCTAGTAACGCGAGAGCTTCCGGACCGCGTCCCGGCTGGGTCAACATGCGCACCGCCTGCGCCCTGCGAATGTCCGGAGTTGGCCCAGCTTGGGCAAGCCCCAGCTTCAGCTCGTCATCGGCATCGGCGCCACGCTCAGTAAGCGCGAGGAGCTCCGCTGCCGTAGCAAACACTCGGCTGTCATTTGGTGCGATCTTTCGCGCGCGCTCGACTGCCGCCAGCGCCTCGATAACCTCGCGATTCCAAAAGGCGAGCCGCGCCTCACAAAGGGGGCCCTCGACGCCGGCGGCGGCCCCGAGCTGGTCGAGCTGCGTACGTGCGCTAGATGCCTGGCCTGCGGCAAGGGCCCTGCGGGCACCCTCAAGGCGCGGATCTTTGGAGCGGGGCTCGGAGTCAGCCATGGCTGTCTTCGCCGCGCTGCCGCCTTGCCCGCCAGCCTGGGCCTGGGTGCTGCCGCTCTCGCCACAAGATGTGTACAGGAGGCTTGAGAAAACAAGGGAAGCCGCCAGGTAGGTCCGGCACTTATAGTGAAGGGGAATCATCGCCACAGTCTACCCGCGACAGGCCGTCGGCCTACGCCTTCAAATCGAGTATCCTCACGCGGCTCCATCCCGGCT
>FLOH01000776.1_pt1 | contig 58232 bp, 55 predicted proteins | sample 756751 | NCBI WGS metagenome assembly FLOH01 (sample SAMEA4026879, study PRJEB14308) | marine metagenome | biome: coastal water; material: water | depth 74 m
ATTGGGTACTGTCCTGGTCGTGTGGCGTCCGTGTCTGGCTGTACCTGCCCTGCTAAGCTTCGCCCGCCTCCTCGATGACGTAACCGTCCCCGAGGGGGCAGATACGCAGTTCAGGTACAGCCAGATACGGACTCTGTTCGATAATGTTCGGAAATTTACGGACTGTTGGTGAAAAATACATCGAGATTGGTTTGGGCCTGGTCAAATTGATTCTACCCAGAAGGATGGCCGGGCTGAGCAGGAAAGCGGAAGTCAGCGGCATGAGGTGTCTGAACTGCGTATCTGGCCACTTGGTGATGCCAATCATCAAGTGGACGGGCGGAGCTTAGCAGGGCAGGCACCTCATGCCGCTGACTGACCTATACCTCGAAGCCTCTTGTCTTTTACTCCACCTGTTGGCGTGTATGAGAAGGGTGAGTAATTGCGCTGAGTGTCATGTAAATGTTTCCAACTCAGTTTTCTGCTTAGTTCATATTGATATGATGGTAGATGCGGCCTGAGAGCGAATTCAAAGGATTGACTTTAGGCCCTGTCTTGACTATATAAGAAAAGTTGTTTTGTAGATATTTGGATGTTCGATCCGCTATGAACTGATCATTGTTTTTTAATATTAAGTTTTACCGGTTTTCGTGTGATTGATGACTGGTTGGTCCCTTTTAATTTGTGGGGCCTTTCTTTTGAGGAGAGAAGTATGTCCAGTGTTGTGGTTGTTGGAACTCAATGGGGTGACGAGGGTAAGGGCAAAATTGTTGATCTCTTAACCTATTATGCTGATTATGTTGTCCGCTTTCAGGGGGGGAATAATGCTGGTCATACCTTGGTCGTCGAAGGAAAAAAATATGTCTTTCATATTATCCCTTCCGGAATTCTTTACGAAGATAAGAAGTGCATGATCGGCAATGGCGTGATCATTGATCCGGGTGTCTTGCTTGGTGAGATTGCTGAACTTCTTGAAAAAGGGCTGCCTGTTACTCCTGATCGTATGATGATCAGTGAGAATGCCCATTTGATTATGCCATATCATCAGAGTCTGGATAAGGCCAAGGAAGCAGCTTTGGCGCAGGGAGATAAGATCGGAACTACGGGCCGTGGTATTGGCCCCTGTTATATGGACAAGGTCGGTCGTGTTGGCATTAAAGCCGGGGATTTGCTGGATGACTCTCTCTTTCGTGATCGTCTTCAGGCCAATATTGAAGAAAAAAATTTCCTGCTCACCAAAAAATTTAACAGTAAGCCCCTCTCCTTTGATGCAATCTATGCAGAGTTTCAGGAATATGCTGAAAAATTGACCCCTTTTATCGGCAATGTTTCCGTGGAACTGGATCAGGCCCGCAAGGCCGGACGGCATATCCTTTTTGAGGGCGCTCAAGGGACCCAGCTTGATATTGACCATGGAACCTATCCATTTGTCACCTCGTCCAATACCATTGCCGGGAATGCCTGCAACGGTTCCGGTTTTGGGCCAGCTCATATTGATTCAGTAATTGGTATCCTCAAGGCGTATACAACTCGAGTTGGCGAAGGTCCATTTCCCACCGAGCTTTTTGACGGCGTCGGCGACGAGTTACAGAAAAAGGGTGGTGAATTTGGTGCCACTACCGGCCGGAAGCGCCGCTGCGGATGGCTTGATGGTGTGGTTGCCAACGATGCCGCCCGTCTCAATGGATTGACTGGACTGGCCATTACCAAACTCGACGTTCTCAGTGGTCATAAAACGCTGAAGATGGCCACCGAGTATGAGTTGGATGGTAAACGTCTGGCTGCCATGCCTTCGAATATCCGTCAGGCCGCGGCTGTAACACCGGTCTATGAGGAGTTGGACGGTTGGCAGGAAGATATCTCCGGTGTTCGTGACTATGACGATCTGCCGGTGAAAACCAAAGATTATATTCGCCGGATTGAAGATTTTACCGGAGTGCCGGCGGCCATTGTCTCTGTGGGGCCTGATCGTGCCGAGACAATGCTTCTTAGAAACCCTTTTGAATAAAATTTTCTTTTCCTGTTCGGGCACCATTTTCGGTGGCCGGGAAAGTATGAAATGAGGTTAATTGATGGCAAGAATTACTGTGGATGACTGTCTGAAGAAAATTGGTGATGATAATCGCTTCAATCTGATTCATTTGGCTGTGGCTCGCATCAGGCAGCACCGACATGGAGAGCCGTTTCTGGTTGAGGGAAAGAATAAAGAGGTTGTCATGACCCTGCGTGAGATTGCTGCTGGGGCTGTTACCTTTGCAAATCTTGTTGAGTTGCCTGATGCCCAGGAGACTGCACCTGAGAGTGTCATGGACGTAAGTCTTGAAGAAATCATTGCGGCCTAGCAAGTTATAGATCTGGATAGTGTTATAGAGTTATGGCAAGAGATTATTATGATATTCTCTCTGTTGAGCGGTCAGCCAGTTCAGCAGAGATCAAGAAGGCCTATCGCAAACTGGCGATGAAATATCATCCGGATCGTAATCCGGATGATAAGGATGCAGAGGCCAGTTTTAAGGAATGTGCCGAGGCCTATGAGGTTTTGTGCGATGATCAGAAACGGAAAATCTATGATGCTTATGGTCATGAAGGCTTGAAAAATCAGGGCTATCAGGGCCCGGGCAATTTCGAGGATGTCTTTTCCAGTTTTGGCGATCTGTTCGGCGACCTGTTTGGCAGAGGTGCAAATCGTGGCCAGCCTCGCCGTAACGGACCGGTCCCGGGTCATGATCTTCGTTATGACATGGAGATCTCCTTTATGGAGGCTATCCACGGGACGACCAAAGAAGTTGAGCTTGAGCGTCGTGATACCTGCTGGACCTGTGAGGGGTCTGGTTGTCGACCCGGTCATAAGCGGGATACCTGCCCCAGTTGTCATGGCCGTGGCCAGGTCATTCGTTCTCAGGGCTTTTTCCAGGTCAGTTCCACCTGTCCCCAGTGCCATGGGGAAGGGGAGATTGTTTCAGATCCCTGTCATGACTGTAATGGCAGCGGTCTGGTGAACAAACGCAAGACTGTATCAATCAAGATTCCGGCCGGCGTTGATAGCGGGGCGCGGATGCGTCTGCGTGGCGAAGGCGAGGGGGGCCGCCGTGGTGGAGCCAGCGGTGACCTGTATGTGATCATCCGTGTTCAGGAGCATGAGTTCTTTAAGCGGGAAGGGACGAGTATTTACTGTCGCCTGCCCATCTCCATGGTCCAGGCAGCCCTTGGTGCGTCCGTGGAGGTGCCGACGGTCCATGGAAAAAAGAAGTTGGGGATTCCAGCCGGGAGCCAGTCTGGAGAGCGATTTACCCTTCGCCGGGAAGGTGTCCCGGGGTTGCGTGGGGGGGCTCAGGGTGACATGGTCATTGAACTTCAGGTCCAGACTCCCACCGGTCTCTGTGACGAACAGAAAAAAATGCTGCGTGATTTTGATGATCTGTGTGTTCAACATGGTCAGCACAAGGAAAGTGAAGGATTCTTTACTCGACTTTTCCATGAGGTTTTGGGTAGAAAAGAGAAAGAGGATTGATTGGTATGGCCGTATTTGATGCAACAAATGGATTCAATCATTTTGATGATCAGGGTCATGCCTGGATGGTTGATGTGGGCGGCAAAAATGAGACAGAACGAGTCGCCTGGGCATCTGGAACAATCACCATGTCTTCTGAGGCTTACGCACTGGTGAAAAGTGGGAGCATGGCCAAGGGCGATGTCCTTGGTATCGCCCGGGTGGCTGGAATCATGGCTTCCAAGAAGGTTGATCAGCTGATTCCTCTGACGCACCCTTTGATGATCACTAAGGTTACAGTTGATTTTGATTTTGATGATGTTCGCTCGGCTATTTTGGTTCGAGCTATGGTTGGAATCACCGGAAAGACTGGTGTCGAAATGGAGGCACTGACTGCGGTTTCAGTAGCGGCCTTGACCATTTATGATATGTGTAAGGCGGTTGATAAGTCAATGGTGATCAGCGACATCCAATTGCTGAAGAAGACCGGCGGCAAGAGTGGTACGTATGTCCGTCCGAAATGAAAAATGATGCTGACTGGTACGATATTGATATTAATCCTATCGAATAATCGGGAGTAAATAGATGGAACAAAGTATCCTAGATCAATTCAAAAAGCAGTTGGAAGATAAGCGTTCAGGCATTCTTGCTGAGGCCGACAAGACCCTTACCGGAATGACCGATCAGGCCGGGAATATTCCTGATCCCAATGATCGGGCAACCGCTGAGTCTGAACGTAATTTCGAATTACGAATCCGTGAACGTGAGCTGAAATTGCTGCCCAAGATCGAAGCGGCTCTTGAACGGATTGCGGATCATACCTTTGGTGAGTGTGAATCCTGTGGTGAGGAGATTGGGATCAAACGTCTGGAGGCGCGTCCGGTTACCTCTCTTTGTATCGACTGTAAGACCACTCAGGAACAGAAGGAAAAAGCACAGGGGAATTAATTTCTATGCCTGAGCTACGTAAAGATCCAGTGCTGGGGCGCTGGATAATTATTGCTGAACAGCGGGGAAAGCGGCCTACAGACTTTATCGTCGAAGAGACGCTGAGCACTGGGGGCTTCTGTCCACTCTGTCCTGGCAATGAACGAACGACTCCCCCTGAGGTCCTTGTGTATGGCCGTACAGGTGACCAAGGAGCGAACATGCCTGGTTGGCAGGTCCGGGTTGTGCCCAATAAATATCCAGCACTGGTGATTGAAGGCGAGCTTGATAAGCAGGCCGATGGTCTCTATGACAAGATGAACGGGATCGGCGCCCATGAAGTGGTGATTGAGAATCCCGACCATGAAGTCGTGTTCAGTGCGCTGCCGCCCAGGGACATGCTTTTTGTGTTTCGCGCCTTCCGTGACCGTATCAATGATCTCGAGCGTGATTCCCGTTTTCGGTATGTCCTGGTCTTTAAAAATTTTGGTCGTGCGGCCGGGGCCTCTCTCGAACATTCCCATTCCCAGCTTGTTGCCCTCCCCATTTTACCACGAAAGATCGATTCAGAACTCCAGGGAGCTATTTCTTATTACCGTTACAAGGAACGCTGTATCTATTGTGACATTGTTCGCCAGGAAATCCAGCAGGGTGTTCGGGTGGTCTGCCAGAATGATGATTTTCTGGTGATCACGCCATTTGCCCCCCGCATGCCCTTTGAGATGTGGATTCTGCCCAAACGTCATTCTTCAGCCTACCATAAACAGAATGATCAGCAACTTGCCCAGTTGACCGAAGTCTTTTCTGAATGTCTGCGCCGGCTGAATGCCTGTATTCCAGGCGTGCCTTATAATTTTGTCTTGCACACCCAGCCCCTGCGCACTGAACCCCTGGCGCATTATCACTGGCATTTTGAGATTGTGCCCAAATTGACTTCTATTGCCGGTTTCGAGTGGGGGTCCGGGTTTTATATCAACCCCATGTCCCCGGAAGAGGCTGCAGGTTTTCTGCGTGATGCCCTGTAATACTGAGCCAAGGAGGAGATGATGAAGAAAATATTGCTGGTTGATGATGAGGAAGGCATTCGGTTTCTATATCGAGAAGAGTTTCTGGATGAAGGATATGAGGTGATCACAGCCAGTAATGGCGAAGAGGCCCTGGTAAAGTTCAGAAGTGAAGTCCCTGATCTGGTGGTCCTTGATATTCAGATGCCAGGGATGAATGGTATAGAGGTCTTGCGCCAGATGAAAATGGATCGCCCGGACCTCCCTGTGGTTCTCAGCTCTGCCTATCAAGAATTCAAGCAGGATCTTGGAACCTGGGCCTCAGATGAGTATGTGGTTAAATCATCGGACATGAAAGAGTTGAAAGAGACCGTCCGCAGGCTTCTGGGGTAGTGGTCCTGAGAGTTATGAAAGATATCCAGAGCCAGCTTGATCATCGTCGGATCAATATCAAAAAGGTTGGCGTCAAGACCATTTCCTATCCCATTACCGTTCTTGACAAGGCCCGTAAGAGTCAGCGGACTGTGGCCACGGTTAATATGTATGTCAATTTGCCCCATCATTTCAAGGGCACACATATGAGCCGCTTTGTCGAGATCCTCAACCGGTTTCATGGTCGTATTGACCTTGAGAGTTTTCATCAGATTCTGGAAGAGATGAAGGCCAGGCTGGATGCCGAAGCCGCTCACTTAGAGATGAGCTTTGATTATTTTCTCCTCCACGATCATCGGCAGGAGGGGCTGAAAGCTGCCTGCTACCCCTGTCGTATGCATGGATCGCTTCACACCAGCGATGAGTTGGAGTTTGAGTTTGCAACGCCCATTGCCCTGCCGTACAAAGAACGTCTGGCCTCTGGTCTCCCTCGTTCCCCGGGACGTTGGGGCACTGCCACTGTGGCGGTCAGGTTTCGCCGTTTTGTCTGGATTGAGGATCTGATTACTTTGGTTCAGGAGGCGGTTGGCCAGGAGCAAAAACTTTTTGATGATGTTCAGGGCTTTTCAGTTGAATCTCTGACCAGAAGTGTCGGCCGTCGGCTCAGTGAGCAGTCGGCCATTAAATGGTTTTCTGTCAATGTGGAAAATCTGGCTGAGGGTTATTCGACCTTTGCGGCCATGCAATCCGGGAACCCAGTGGTATGTGTTTGATATTTCTCGCTGATTCTCTCCTCAATTCATTTCCCCCTTCTAATTTATAATTGTTATGTCTGATTTACTTTTTGAAATAGGAATGGAAGAAATTCCGGCCGGATTTCTTCAGCCAGCCCTGCAGCAGCTGCAGGACAATTTTATTCAGCAATCTGCCGCTCTTGGGCTCAGCCATGGCCAGGTTCGGACCTTGGGGACACCCAGGCGGTTGGCCTTGATGGTGAATGATCTGGCCTTGCGTCAGCCCGACCGTCGTGAGGAGTTGCTTGGACCTTCCAAAAAAGCGGGTTTTGATGATCAGGGCCAACCGAGCAAGGCTGCCTTTGGCTTTGCTCGATCCAAGGGAGTCGATGCCTCGGCCTTGCAACTTGTTGATACGCCCAAGGGTGAATATCTCATGCTGGTGCGTGAGGTGGTTGGAAGGCCAACCAGTGAACTGCTCCCTGATTTGCTGAAAGCCCTGCTTATGGGCTTTTCGTTTGCCAAATCCATGCGCTGGGGGGCGAATCAGAATGCCTTTGCCCGTCCCATTCACTGGCTGGTGGCACTCAATGATGATCAATTGGTTGAAATTGAACACGATGAGATTGTGTCCGGTCGGTATAGTCGTGGCCATCGGTTCATGGCCCCGGACGAATTCGAGATTCAGGGAGCTGGTCGTTACGTGGAGCAACTGGCAGAACGCCGGGTGGTGGTTGATCCGTTGACACGTCGCCAGCAGGTTCTGGTTGAAATTAAGCAGGCGGTCGGTAAGACCTTTGGCGCTCAGGATGCCCAGGTGGCAGTTGATGAGGACCTGGTTGAGACCGTGACCAATCTTGTGGAGTATCCGGTTGGAGTCTGCGGCAGTTTTGCCGAGAAGTTTCTGCAGCTTCCTCCAGAGGTGCTGATCACCTCCATGCGTGAGCATCAGAAATATTTTCCGGTGGTTGATGGGCAAGGGCAGTTGCTGCCCGGTTTTGTTGCGGTCAACAATACCGTGGTCAATGATATCGCCCTGACTCGTACAGGACATGAACGGGTTCTGAATGCCAGGTTGGAGGATGCTCTTTTTTTCTTTAACAGTGATCGACACCACTCTTTAGAGGGGCGTTATCAAGATCTGGAAGGGATTGTTTTTCAGGCGCAACTCGGGACCATGCTTGAAAAGAGTGAGCGTATTATCAAATTGAGTGGACTCCTTGCCGAAAAACTCGATCCTCTCAGTGTTGCGGGCGTGTGCCGAACCGCCAGACTGTCTAAAATTGATCTTTTGACCGATATGGTCGGAGAGTTTCCCTCTCTTCAAGGGGTCATGGGTGCAGCCTATGGCGTCCATGATGGCGAGGACAGCGCAGTCGCTCTGGGTATTGCCGACCATTATCTTCCTAAACGGGCCGGCGATGATTTGCCGGCAACCTCATTTGGTGCATTGGTTGGACTGGCTGATCGTGTTGATACCATTGTTGGTTGTTTTGGTATTGGCCAGGTGCCGACCGGGACCACTGATCCCTTTGGCCTGCGCCGTCTGGCCCTGGCCGTTCTCCATATTATTGCCGATCGCGGCTATGAGTTATCCTTGTCAGAAGTGGTAAGCAAGGCCCTGGCCCTGTATGGCAGTCGTGTTGATGGTGGCTCGGCCACGGTTGAGGCGGTGATTGCCTTTATCAAGGGGCGTTTTGTGAATGACTGTGTGGCCGCGGGTCTCGATGGACAGGCCGTGGATGCGGTCTGTTCAGTTGCCTTTGATGATGTGAATGATTGCCGTAAAAAAATCGATGCCCTGGCAGCAATCCGAGGGGAGGATGCCTTTCCTGTCCTGGCGGCTTCATTCAAGCGAATCCGGAATATACTCAAGGATCATCAGGGTCAGGCACTTGATCCTTCTTTACTCCTGGAGGCTGGCGAAAAGGATCTGGCCCGCGTCTATGCCGAGATCGAGGCCGAGGTGCAACCATCTCTTATGGCTCGTGAATATGGACAGGCCCTGACCGGTATGCTGCGTTTAAAAGGTCCGGTAGATACCTTCTTTGAGACTGTCATGGTCATGGCCGAAGATGAGGGTATTCGCAACAATCGGCTTAATATGCTGGCCGCTATCGGAAACCTGTTTCTGGCGGTGGGTGATATCTCCAAGATGCAGGAGTGATTTCTGGCATAGAAAACAGTCAGGGACGACATCAAGGGGTGGGCTGATTTGATAGGAAGATTTGGTCCAGTTTCTCGAAGGCACAAAAAAGGGGTGAACGACTCAAACGAGTCGTTCACCCCTTTTTACTTACAGAGTGCAGCGTCGTCTCAAATTACAGAGAGTGACAGACGTTACACTTGGCCAGGGCTTTGTCTGTAGCAGTGTGACAGCCCTTGCAGTTAGTGTGTGCGGCATCCTTGAAGGTGGCAATCTTTTTCTCCATTCCAGCGGCCGTGTAATGGCAGCTCTCACATTTCTCAATGGCCTGACCTTCAACATAGGCGACTTGTTTGCCATCGGCATCTTTGGAGTGATGACAGTCGGCACAGGTCAATTTTTCCTGATGTTTGGCATGAGGGAAGAGTGCCGGTTTGGGCTTGGCAGCGGCATCAACGGTTGCTTGCAGGGTGATTACTTCTGGTCCCTTGCCGCCGTGAGAGTCGGCGATTGAGCTGGTGGCGAAGGCTAAGCCCAGAGTCAGTGCAAATATTGCGGTGGCGATCAATCCTTTCTTCATGTGTTTCCCCTTGGTTGAATTGAAAGAGTATGATGATAAACCTGTGAAGATTGTAAACTGGATATACTATTTTCCAGGCCTACTGTCAATTATCTTGCTGGATTTTTGCTCTCTGTCATTGTGAGCCGTAGCTGTGCAGGCCAGAGAGGATAAAGTTGACACCGTAATAGGTGAAGATGACCGATGCGAAACCGATGATCGCCAGCCAGGCAATTCTCTTGCCTCCCCAGCCCCGGGTGTAGCGTGCATGCAATGTAATGGCGTAAATAAACCAGGTGATCAGAGACCAGGTCTCCTTGGGGTCCCAGCTCCAGTAAGTCCCCCAGGCCGAGTTGGCCCAGACGGCTCCGGTGATGATACCAACGGTCAGCCACAAAAAACCAAAGACCATGGATTTATGGGTCAGGTCATCGATTACTGTAAGCTTGGGCAGGGTGGCCAGTAAAGTAGAGTCGTCGGTGACATTCCGGCTGGCTGAAGCATTTTTAATCAGATACATGATAGCAAGAGCCGTGGCCACGGCAAAGGCGGCATAGCCGATAAAACAGGTGATGACGTGGGCGATGAGCCAGTTGGATTGCAGTGCCGGGATCAGGGGGCTGATTTCCTGGCTGATGCCGCTGCTGAATGAAGCATAGGCCATGGCCAGAAAGGCAAAAGGAACGGCAAAGGCGCCAATGACCCGAACCTTGAATTTCCACTCCAAAAAAAGATAGAAGAGGATGATGGTCCAGGCGAAGAAAACCACAGACTCATACATGTTGGTCAGTGGGGCGTGGCCAATGCCCATCTGGTATGATTCCTGCCAGCGCAGGGCAATGCCTGCGGTCTGGATCAGAAAGGCGATACAGGTAAAGGCAGTGGTCGCCGGGCCTAAATTTTTGGCCCGGAAGATAAAGATCACTGCATAGAGGATGGTGGAAAAGAGATAGGTAAAAGTTGTAATTCCCAAAAGCTGCGAACTGTCCATTCTAATCACTCCAGTGGCCGGAAGAGAAATCTCTTGCTGCGCGGGTTTTATGGTTGGCTAATCGTTTTGTAAAGTCTGTAAAAAACTAAAAGGGGCTATTTCCGGACCAGGTCCACCAGGGCGTTGAATGTCTTTTCAAAGGCCCCTCGGTTCTTGTTGGCACTGCCGCTCATGAGAACCTTGGTCTGGCCGTCTTCTTCCCGGATGTAGATCCAGACGCGGCGGTGTGACATGAAAAAAGCGACAAAGAGGCCGCAGATCATCAGTGTGAAACCCACATACACAGTCCAGACTCCCGGGTCTCTGGCAACCTGGAGACCAGTGGCGTACATCTGTTTGGCAGAGACCATGTAACTGGTTCCTTCATGTTCGATAATCTTCTGCTCACCGTTTTTGAGCCAGTAATTGCCTGGGGTCTCAGACTGATCTTTGAGCCAGAGTTTGATTTCTTTGACCGATTGCCCTGCGGCCTTGGCATTGATCACCCCAAATCGCAGAGGGCTGTTCGGTGCAGCATACTGCTTCTGGAAGGGGAGAGTTGCCTGAACGGCTCTACCTGATGTCATATCGCTGATCTTGACCACGAACTGCTGGTAGGGTTTGTAGCTGGACTGATAAAAGGTAACACCTTTGTAGGTCAGGGGGTCGTTGACAACGATGTCCTTTTGTTTCATCACCTTGTTGTTTTCGAGCACGGTGAGTTTCGAGCGGTAGGCCTTGGGCATGCCATTGTCATAAGACTCGAGCTCAAAAAGGTCGCAACGGACATCAAAACCAAGCTGTATGGTCTCATTGGTGCGGAAGGTGTAGATCTGGCTGGTGGTCTGGGTCTCGGGAAGCATGACACTCCCCTTATAGCCGAACATCTCACCTACAATAGCCCCTACGAAGATGATCAATATGGATATGTGAACAATATAGACGCCAACGCGGCTCATGGGGGCTTTCTGGCTGAAGAGCAGGCGGCCGGAATCCATGTCGCGTCGTTCGTTTTTCCAGCCGTTGGTATTCAGGGCGGCTGCAAGTGTTGTTTCGGTTTCAGAGGCATTGGCCTGACTGACCCATTCGTGGCGGAGGCGCATCTGCTGCAGTCGCTTGATTGGGGTGGCCAGGTTGTCGGCCTTGATCTGGGCCCAGACGCCAGGAAATCGATCGATACTGCAGATAATCAGGTTGGCGCTGAGCAGAGAGAGCAGGCTCAGGAACCACCAGGAGTTGTACATGTCGTCCAGGGAAAAAATCTGGAACAGATTTGCCGTACTCTGACCGAAGTTCTCGATATAGTACTGGGTGGTTTCCTTTTGCTGAATGACCGTACCGAAAATTGAGGTGACAGCAAGGATAAGCAGGTTGACCAGGGCCAGTTTGACCGAAGCGAAAAAAGACCAGATGGGGTTGGGTTGGCTCATGGTTGTTTGTGGGTTGTTACTGCAATTTTATTGTGGGGGTATGTAACTCGTGATAATCAGGAAAATCAAGCAAGTGACCATACCATTCTCATCGAAAGTGGAAAAAGTTTCAAGTCCAATATACTGTGAAGATTCTAAAAATAACAACCACATTGTGATATTCAACATGAATCATGGCGGAATATTTTGGAGTGCGTAAAAGCACTTGCGGATCAGAGAAGAACGGGGTATATATTCCTGTTCTTGATCAGAGTTTCTTGATAAGATTTGATGTCCAATGATGCCGGTGCACACTGTTGTACCGGTAAAGAAAATAGAAGGAGAGTGCCATGGCCAAGGTATGTGAAATATGCGGTAAAGGACCACTGACAGGGAATAATGTTTCGCACGCCCATAATAAAACCAGACGGCGCTGGTTGCCGAATCTGAAGCGGGTTCGTATGGTTACGGCCGCCGGTAGTACGGTGAGAAGCCGGGTCTGTACTCGCTGTATTCGTTCTGGTGCGGTTGTTAAACCTGCCTGAGATTTCTTTCGGGTTGTTCAAAGGCGAGTGGATCTGTTTTTCTGCTCGCCTTTTTTTTTGTTTTCAGGAACCGAACATAAAACCATGTACTGTAACTATCCAGGAGTACTCCAGCTGCGAGAAAGAGTTCTGCTCATGTACTGATCAGTACATGAGCAGACCGATGACGAAGCAGGTAAGCGAGCTTGCGAGACTCCGGATGGGGTGCTACTGAATAGTTACCCAGATTGTTGCGTTGAGGGCAGTCATGTCAGACAATGAAATAAAATTTTTACCCTATGAACAGGCGGTCGCTCTGGTCGCTGCCATCCAGGAAGAAGAAGATATTCACCGGGAAAATCGCTGCATCTTTACCGTGTATAATCACGATAATCAGGAGGTCTGCTGGTACGACTTTGATGAAGTGATGGCCGAAGTAGGTGTTGTGCCCAAGGAAGAAGTGAAGGTGGCCGTCCAGCATTATATTCTTCACCATCTCCCGGATTGGGCCGCAGATATCTGATCTCCCTCTATGCCCCCCCCCATAAGATTTATTTCTTTTGGCTGATCTCGTTTTCTGCACAGACTCCTCTCACCTGGCTGTGATGATCGGTCGTCCTTCCTGTTGGCGTCTCCCTTAAATCCTAGTCAGATCAGTAGCTTATGTTTCAACCTCGGTGTCACTGATGGTCACCAATTATTTTTCGGCGTCCAGTTGATGTCTCTGGTGTTGGTATCAACTGCTCATTATTGAGGGCCAAGGACGCCTGATGGCATGGGGGGGATCGTCTCGCTGCCAAGGGTAAATCCACCATCCAGCTGGATGGTGGAGCCGGTCATGAAATCGGCATCACGGGTCAGAAAGAGGACTGCGGCGGCAACCTCTTCAGGTGTGCCGGTTCGGCCAAGCAGAGTATGGTCGAGCAGAGATTGACGTTCGGCAGGGCTCATGACCTGCCACCCGCGAGTGCCTTCACCGTGTCGAGACTGGATCAAGCCGAGTCGAAGTTCGTTGACCCGGATAGTTGGTGCCCCCTGCCGGGCCCAGGTCTCGGTAAATGACGAGACTGCCCGGTTGGCTGCGGCATAGGCGTCATTGAACAGCAGCCCGGCCGGGCCACTGCGGCCGGTGACCCCGGCAATAGATGAGATGTTGATCACCACTCCGCCGCCTGAAGAGCGAAGCAGGGGCAGACAATGGTGGAAGAGCAGCCACTTGGCCCTGAGACAGGTGTCCATTTCCAGATTCCACTGTCCTTGGTTGTGGGGCAGGGTGTATGGACCATGGACCACCGGCATGCCGCCACGCTCGATGTTGTTGATCAGGATATGGAGGCTGCCGAATCGTTTCCGGATAGATGCCAGCAGATTCTCGATCTGGCAGGCCTCGCGCAGGTCGACTTCAGGCGCCAGGAATTCTACCTGGCTGCTATTTAATTCCTCAAGCATCTCCTGATTTGAATCGGGCCAGTCATAGAGCGGCAGGATCAGGCGGCAGCCTTCGGCTGCAAGGACTCTGGCAATGGCCCGTCCAACGGGGCGTGCGGCTCCAGGAATCAGGGCGGTTTTTCCTTTGAGATCCATCAGGTATTCCTTACGGTTGTTTTGGGTACATGTGTCTGTGGAATTGGGCCTCGTTGAATATCCGCTGTGCCATCAGGGATGTTTGTGCAAAAGAGCGTGGCACGACCGTTCTAAGTCATGCCGGAGAATTCTTTTCTTGTAATTCAAGACGCACGATTTACAGTGGTGATTCGCGGTTCTGTTCCCCTTCCCCTTTGAGCAAACCCTTACGTGTCAGGGCGAAGTGGCCAACGTCCTGATTTTCACCGTTGATACAGTCTGAAACGGGAATCTGTGGGCTGTGGCTGCCCCCCTGCTGCGAGTGAATTTCCAATAATATTGCCGATAGAGCAATTCTATCGGCCTCATATCAGATTGCAAGGAATAATAATGAAGAGATGTGGCGTTCGCAGTTCCTTCGGGCTGGCAGTTATCCTGATGGTCCAGTTTCTTGTTTTTGCCGCTTGTACCGGCAATGTTCGGGCAGGCCAGGAGTGTCTGACAACATCCTGGCCTCATGAACTGAGCGATCTTAAGCCAGATCCAGCCCTTCATTTCGGGCGTCTGGAAAACGGGATTCGATATGTATTGATGCAGCACCATGAGCCTCGAGACAGGGTGGCGGTTTATCTTGATATCCAGGCCGGCTCCCTCCATGAGAGTGATCAGGAACGGGGCATGGCCCATTTTCTTGAGCACATGCTTTTTAACGGCACAACAAATTTTCCACCCGGGACCCTGGTCGATTATTTCCAGTCCATTGGCATGAGTTTCGGTGGTGATGTAAATGCTCATACCAGTTTTGACGAGACGGTCTACAATCTCATCCTTCCGGATGCCAGTCGCAAGCAGATGGAAGGGGGGCTTCTGCTTATGGCTGATTATGCTCGGGGCGCTCTGTTGCTTGAGGATGAAATTGATCGAGAGCGCGGGGTGATTCTGGCTGAGATGCGGAGCCGGGACTCGGCTCAGTACCGGAGTTATGTGCAGGAAATGGCCTTTACCATGGCCGGGACGCAGGTTGCTGAGCGGATGCCCATCGGTACGGTGCAGGCCATTGAGTCCTTTGATCAGGCCGGAATGAGGAGCTATTATGATTCCTGGTATCGCCCGGAGAATATGATCCTGGTCATGGTTGGTGATTTCGAACTGGATCTGGCCCAGGAGTTGATTAAGCAGCAATTCGCTTCGTTGAAGGCGGGGCTGCCTTCGCCGGAATGTCCTGAATTGGGAGTGATTCCAGATCGGGGCCTTGAGTTTTTTGTCCATCAGGAGCCTGAATTGGGTCGTACCGAGATCACTGTAGAGAGTCTGTGGAACGAGGTTGAGGCACATGATTCTTTGGCCCTGCAGCAACGTGAGTTAAAAGAATACCTGGCCGCGTTCATGTTGCAGCACCGTCTCACTCTGCTTCAGGAACAGGCCGCAAGTCCGATCAGCAGCAGCCGGGTCTATGCCGGAAAATTTCAAAGGACCATTGGTTATTCAACGGCGACCATCCAGACCGGCCCGGATCAGTGGCGTCAGGGACTGGCCCTTTTGGAGCAGACCCTACGTCAGGCTCTGGAATTCGGTTTCAGTGAGCAGGAGTTGACACGCGTCAAAAAGGAACTCTCTTCCCAGTTGGAGGAGAGTGTGTTGACTGCGTCCAGCCGCAAGAGTCGTGTAATTGCTGATTCGCTCATTCAGGCAATGAATCGCAACCGGGTTTTTCAGTCTCCGCTCCAGGAAAGGGAAATATATGGTCCGATCCTCGCTGGATTGTCACTGGCCGAAGTTGAGTCGGCCTTTCGAGAGATGTGGTCCCACAACAACCGATTTGTCCAGGTCAGCGGTAATGCAGAGATAAAAGGTACTCTGCCACTGGAAGCGGTTCGTACAGTCTATGCCGAATCGGCAACGCGCAAATTGATTCCCTGGGTCAGCAGTGAAATACCAGTCTTTCCATATCTTTCACCGGTTCATGATGCGCAGACGGCTTCCCGTAAACACCTGCCAGGAATCAAGGCTGAACAGGCTGTTTTGGGTAACGGCTTGAGAGTGAATGTGAAACAGACAGCATTTGAGGACAACGGCTTCGAACTGCGCCTGGATCTTGGCCAGGGCCTGCGCAATGAACCGGTTCCAGGGCTCGGACTCCTTGCCGAGGCCGTTGTCAATGATTCCGGAACCGGTACCCTGCAAGAGAGTGCCTTGGACAGGGTCTTATCCGGCAGTTCCGTGGAATTTAAGTTTGAGGTTTCACCGGCGAGCCTTGCCTGGAACGGGAAGGCGGTGAAAGGAGATATGGAGTTGCTCTTCCAGGTTCTTCAGGCGCTTCTCCTCGATCCCGGGGTCCGTGACGAGGCCTATGGACGGGCCATGGACCGGTTCTCCCAGATGTATCAGCAGATGGAAAATGATGTTCAGGGGGGCATGGCATTGACTGGCGAGGCCTATCTGGCCGGTGGATATCCCCATTTTGGCTTTCCGGACTGGCAGGACTTTCAACTCCTGGAGATCAATCAGGTCCGGGCCTGGTATCTGGCGGCCATTCGATCAGGAGAGATGGAGTTGTCACTGGTCGGTGATGTTGATCCGGCCCAGGTGTTCGAGCTTGCAGGCCGCTATCTGTCGGGACTGGCTCTGGGCACGGTTGTCGAGCCTGAATCGATTCATCTGGATTTTCCGCAAGGTCGCTCATTGACCGTGCCGGTTGATTCCGGTCTGGACAAGGCCATGCTCACTGTGGCCTGGCCTACCACAGATTTCTGGGATATAGGACGGACCCGCAGACTTCATCTCCTGGCCTCTATTCTCGATGATCGTCTGCGCAAGGAAGTGCGTGAGAAACTGGGGGCTGCCTATTCCCCCAGGGTCTCTCAGGAGGGGAGCAGGATCTATCCAGGCTATGGAGTGATGCTGGCGGCCCTGATTGTTGATCCCAAGCAGATTGATTCCCTGGAGGGGATCGTGCGTCAGGTGGGGGCCACATTGGCACAGGAGGGTGTGACTGATGAGGAGTTGGAGCGGAGTCGGGCTCCGGTGCTCACCGGGATTAAAGATATGGTGCGCAGCAATGCCTATTGGCTCAGGTCGGTGTTGTCATTGTCCAGCCGGTATCCCATGCAGTTGGAGTGGCCGCTGACCATACAGGAAGGGTTTGCCGCCATTACTGCCGCTGAACTCTCTGAACTGGCGCATGAATATCTGGCCCCGGAGCGGGCGGCAGCGGTTCTGGTGATTCCAAAGAGATAGGGGGCCAGAGCGTCTATCCAACGATCCACAGGGCCATGTCCTGGGCATGTTTGGCGGCCCGGTCCGAGACGCCGCCAAGAATGCCCTTGGTGATCCCCTGTCCGCGTCGTCCGATCACAATAGTTCCGCAGTCGTTTTTGCGTGCCTGGATCAGAATGGCGTGGGCCTGATCCAGATCCATGGCCGTAGGCAGGACAGTGATCTGCTCTTTCGGGATACCCGCTTCAACCAGGAGCTGAGTCGGTCCGTCGAACAGGCACTTGCCGTCGCTCAGGTATCTGTCGCACCAGGTCTGATCCCAATGGCCATAAAACTCTTTGGGTTCGCAGAGTACACTCTTGTGCAGGAGCTGGCTGCAGTGAAAGAGAAAGATTTGGATATCGCTGCGCCCTTCGATGATGTGGGCCAGATGGTCTGCGGCAAGCATTGACGGCAGGCCCCCATCCACCGGGACCAGGATGTTGGCGGCCTTTACCTCCCCGTCGATGAGCCAGACGGGGACTTCATGACAGTCCTGGACCAGGGTTCCTGATACTGAGCCCATCAGGACTGAACTCAGGTAGCCCAGGCCTCTGCGGCCAATGAGAATGGCGTCAACCAGGTTTTTCTGGGCCGTGAGCTGGATGGTGGCCGCAAAATTGTACCCGGAGATGACGGTCTCCGTGGTGATTCGTTCCGTGGCAATTCCCCGGCGGATCAATTTTTCCCGGGCCTTGTGCAGATAGTCTTCCCCAGGGCCCAGTTTCTTGCCCTGGCCTTCACAGCCAGGAATCAGACTGTTTGCCTGGTCTGCACTGCTTTCAATGATTCCGCCGCCGGAGGTGACACAGTTGATGATGTAAAATGAGACATCCTGGTCGTAGGCAAAGAGCTTGGCAATATAGTCCAGGGACTGGCTGGAGTAGATGGAGCAGTCTACGGCGATGAGAATTTTCTTTTTCATGGTCAACTCGATTGAGGTGTGGGGACCTTGTGAAGAGAGGCTTACCAGTATTGTACGAACCGCGGTTGGTGAAAGTCAATGAAAAAACTGACTGTTTCCATTTGTGAAACTGGTATGTTGGATGAGTAACGTGCTTATTTGCTGATTGATTTTTTTAAGTCCGCAAGCCCTTGGGAGATCCCATGGTGATGAGATGGAGGATAGAGGGAGATGTTGAGAGAAGATCAGAGCGAGTGTTATCGCTGCGGGACCTGCTGTCGTAAAGGGGGGCCGGCCCTGCATGGTCCGGATCTGGAGTTGGTGCGGAGTGGGCGTATTCCACGGAAGAATCTGATCACGCTTCGGCGCGGGGAACTGGCCTATAACCCGGTGGCCGACGGGGTGCAGCCGGTGGCCGTGGAACTTGTTAAGCTCAGGGGGGTGGGGCGTGAGTGGTCTTGCTGTTATTATGATACGCTCAGTCGTGGTTGCATGATTTATGCACATCGTCCTGTTGCTTGCGAGACCCTGAAATGCTGGCGACCAGCGGAGAGTCTGGCCCTGGTGGAACAGGATTGTCTGAGTCGGCTTGATATCCTGGGGCTGGATGATCCTTTTCGAGCTCTGGTCATAGAGCATGAGGCGAGCTGTCCCTGTCCGGATCTGCTGGCGGCGGCGAGAAATATGGAAGGAGAACCTGAGCAGACCTTGATCCGTCTCCAGCAACTGGTGGATCGAGACCTGGCCTTCCGGCAGCGGGTCTTGCATGAGGTGAAACTGGATCGGGATGAGGAGCTGTTTTATTTTGGCCGGCCTCTTTTTCAACTCCTGGCTGGAATTCGCATAACGGCCGTCAATCATCCCTCGGGTGTTCGGTTGAAGAGGGTGATCAAATAGGATCGATGCCAGGGAAACGGACAGATCATTCTTGCATCTGCCTCTGGTGAGCCTGTTTGTACCTGATTGGTCAAGGCAAGGTGATTAAAGGATATGATATGCTGGATTATCGCGGTGACTGTTGAACCGGCTTTAAAGATGTGCGGGCACGTCTGAACAGGATGACAACTGGTGATAGTTTTGTCTTTATCTGCGCCGAAGACAGGGCCAAGAAGATGGAACGGGTGCTTCTCTATGCCGGTGGGGAGATCACCGGCATAGAGAAGAGGGTGGAAGGCGTTGTCGTCACGGTTCGTAAAAGGCAGAGTAGGGTCGATTCTGCCCATGGATGGCCGGGGATGAGCGTGCCGACTACCGATTCATTTGCAGATAAAACTGAACTCAAATGAACCAGCCCTGTTTGCAATGAACCTGCAACACCTGCCGGAATGAGTCCATGGCGACTTTGGGCTATGTGGCCAGAAGTGTCCAGGACTCTTTCGACGCCATGATGACATATCTGCTCAAATGTCTGTCTACCACTGATTCCGGGCGACGACCTCGCCGCGAACCGACAGGGTGATCTGCTCGACCGGTACAGTGGTATTGGATCGTTTCAAGGCCTCCTTGATAATTCCGTTCATGGACCCGCAGCAGGGGACCTCCATGATCAGAATGGTGAGGCTCTTGAGCTTGCACTGATCAAAGATAGCAGTGAATTTATCCACGTAGCTCTGGGCGTCGTCGAATTTGGGGCAACCCATCATGACAACCTTGTCCTGGAGAAAGTCCCCCTGAAAATTTGCGGCCGTAACGGCTGAGCAATCGGCAGCCACCAGGACATCAGCCCTTTGTAGAAAGGGGGCCGTGGGTGGGATCAGGCGGATCTGAATCGGCCAGTGGCGCAGGGCGGACGGGCCGCCAGCGGTCTTCAGACTCGGCTTGTTGGCCGTCTGGCAGGGGCTGAGCGGAGCAAAGGTCTTGATTTGGGCCGAGGGGCATCCCGAGGGCTTGACCGGAGTGGAACTGGCCTGCTTCTTGAGATTCTCCAGGAATTCTTCGACGGCCTCTTCGTCAAACTCGTCGGCCTCACGTTCGATAATCTGCAGGGCTCCGGTGGGACAGGAACCAAGGCAGGCCCCGAGTCCGTCACAGAGCTTGTCTTCCACCAGCCGGGCCTTGCCATCGATGATCTGCAGTGAGCCTTCAGCGCAGTCAGGGACACAGAGGCCGCAGCCGTCGCAGAGTTCTTCGTTGATCTTGATGATTTTGCGTACACTTTTCATGATGGTTTCCTCGCGGTTAAGGTTGAATGTGTGTCGATTATGGATAGAGAATACCTTGAAAAGTGAGTCTGGTCTTTGACCTGGGTCAAGTTAAGTTGTTATTTGAGCAGTTTCTTCATTTCTTTTTGGCCACTTTCACTCTGACACTCTTGGCCTTTGGCGATTGGATGACCGGTGGAGGTCGCGGCCAACAGACAGGCGTCATGGAGCAGCTGGTGCGAAAGTGCATCTGCCGTGTTGGGGGTTTCCGGATTCAGTTTCATGAGTTCGCTGATTTGACCGGTTAAAGTGTCGCCTCCCTTCAGACCTGCAAGAATATCTCTGGCCCCGGGCAAATCCTTCAGCAGGGCGGCTCCCACTACGGCGGCAGTGTTTCCTTTCTCGGCCCGGCACAGTGTCTCGGCAAAATCAGCGGCCAGGGTACGCAGTTGGTACTCATCCTCCTGGCCAAGGAGTTGTTTGCGGACGGCAACGGTCAGTTTGTCACGGAAGAGGTTGCCCTGTTTGGCCGCCAGTTCCGGGGGCAAGGAACCCAGACACTGTTCGGCATAGGGGCAGTACGAGGCACAGCCAAAGTCGATCTTGGGGTTTAAAACCTTGTGGCCGCATTCCTTGCAGGTTCGCTGGCTGTCGTCTTTGAAAAATTCCAGTATGGTTCCGCAATGGGGGCAGTTCATCTCAAAGACTTCTTCGCCGCTCCAGTAACGGTTGTCTTGTCCAGGGCATTGCATGGTGTCCTCTCTCTGAGCTGTTAAAATCTGGTTGGTGGTTGGGGATAGAATCAGATACTGTCTAAAACTGCCTGTTTCAGTTTCTCGATCCCGTTAATCTCCATGAAACGAGCGGTACGCATGGTCCGACGGGCATTGTGTCGATAATAATCCAGGCATCTTCGGGTGAGCAAGATCACCTGTTCGTCGGTCAGGCCTTCGGCCACCACATCACCGATGCGGGCATTATTGCCGCCGTTACCACCGAAAATCAGGGTCCATCCTTTTTTCCCGGCAATCACTCCAATATCGCGGACCCGGGCCTCTGTACAGCACATTCTGCAGCCCGCAACACCTATCTTGACCTTGGCCGGCAAGGGCTCATCAAAACTCAACTTCTCCATTTCAGCACCCAATTTCAGGGAGTCACTTACACCGTACTTGCACCACTGATTGCCCGGACAGGCCTGGACATAGTTAACGCCATTGTCAGGTTGGGGGCGCAGCAGGGGAGTCAGTTCAGTCAGCAGTTGTTTCTGCTCGTTTGTGTCCATCCCGAGCAGGGCCAGGCGCTGGGCCGAAGTGATCTTGGCCATCGGCACCTCATAGCGGTTGATAATGTCGATGATCCGCTTCAGGTCATCGGGTGCGAACAGCCCCATATTCAAACCGGGGACCACACCGAAAGTCTTCTGATGATCATTCATGCATGTCTGGTGGCTGTGGGTGAATAAAAAAGGGGCGGGATAAGGCGTTGCCTCGTCCCGCCCCGGGGTCATGAATTGATGAGTCGGGTTGATCAGCCGAGGATGGTCTTCAGATCCTCATCCGGCGTGGAGATAGGCTTGACGGCAAAGTTCTCCACCAAAACGTTGAGGACGTTCGGGGTGATAAAGGCCGGCAACGAGGGTCCGAGGCGGATGTCCTTGATACCCAGGCTGAACAGGGTCAGCAGGATTACAACTGCCTTTTGCTCGTACCAGGAGAGGATCATGCTCAAGGGCAGGTCGTTGACCCCGCACTCGAAGGCACCAGCCAGGGCCACCGCGATCTGGATGGCCGAGTAGGCATCGTTGCACTGACCCACATCAAGGAGACGGGGGATGCCGCCGATGTCACCCAACTGCTTGTCAAAGAAACGGAACTTTCCGCAGGCCAGGGTCAGGATCATGCAGTCGGTGGGGATCTTCTCCGCCAACTCGGTGTAGTAATTCCGGCCCGGCTTGGCACCGTCACAGCCACCGACCAGGAAGAAATGGCGGATGGCCTTGGATTTGACGGCATCAATGACCTTGTCTGCCACGCCAAGGACGGTGTTGCGGGCAAAACCGACCATGACTGAGCCCTGATCAGTAGTGTCGGTAAAGCCGGGCAGGGCGAGGGCACGCTCGATGACCGGGGTGAAGTCCTTGTTGTTGTCGATATGGGCCACATCGGGCCAGCCGACCAGGCCGGTGGTAAAGACATTGGCCTTGTAAGAATCCTTCGGTTTCTGGATGCAGTTGGTGGTGAACAGGACAGCGCCCGGAAACAGGGGCATCTCTTTCTGCTGGTTCTGCCAGGCAGTTCCGTAATGGCCGTAGAAATGATCGTACTTCTTCAATTCGGGATAGCCGTGGCAGGGCAGCATCTCACCGTGGGTGTAGATGTCGATCCCCTTGCCTTTTGTCTGCTCCAGAAGCATGGACAGGTCTTTCAGGTCATGGCCGGTAACCAGGATGGCCTTGTTGGGACGATGTCCCAGCGGAACCGTGGTCGGGACCGGATGACCATAGGTCCCGGTATTGCCGGCATCGAGCAGCTCCATGGCTCTGAGGTTGACCTCACCGCATTTCAGGGCCAGACCGACCAGACCATTGAGGTCCATGTCAGTGGTCAGGGCAGCCATGGCCTCATGGACATAGGCGTATACGGCATCGTCTTCCTGGCCAAGAATGGCTGCATGGTCGGTGTAGGCAGCCAGACCGCGAAGGCCATAAAGGGTGATCTGTTTCAGGGAGCGCAGATCCTCATTGCTGTCCATGGTCTGGATAAAGTTGAGGGTTCCGCCCTGAGTCTCAAGATCGGTGACGCTGGCGCCGGGGGTATAGGTGGCTGCGGCAGAGGCAAATGTCGTAACACCACCGGCAGCGGCCACTTGAGTCTTCAGGCCTTCGCGCAACTCGACCGTCTTGTTGATCAGGACCTGGAAACGGGCCGGATCAAAGTCGACATTGGTCAGGCAGGAAAAAATGGCCTCACAGACAAAGCGATCAATGGCGTTGTCAACCACACCGACCTTGCGTCCCTCGTTGGCCACCAGACACAGGCCCTGGACCGCATAGGTCAGCAGATCTTCAATTGATGAAACTTCCTCATTCTTGCCGCAGACACCCATGGTCGTGCAGGCAATTCCCTTGACCGTTTGTTCACACTGGTTACAGAACATGTTTTTTCTCCTGTTGAGATTTGAGTTGAACGAGTAACTCTTTGTGAAAAGTTACTGTTAATATATGATTCCTGTTGAGAAAGGCAAGAGGGTTTCTCCTTGCCGTCCGTCATTGTTTATTAGAATAGCAGATCCGCCCGAGGGCTTCTTTGACTCAGGTCAAGAAAATGATTTTATGTTTGCTGTTTCTTGCAGAAAATTCATAACATATTGAAATGTTAGTATATATATCAGTCATGGCTGATAAAAGAATTGGTGGGAGATAAAAAGGGTGCCGAATATGAGATAAGGGAGTGGTGGATGCAATTTTCGGAGAGAAGAAAAAAGGAAATTGGGTGTTTTATCTGAAAATTCATTGGAGACCATCATTGGCATGCCAGAGTAACGAACTGTCATAGCTGGTTGTGGCTTGCCAATCAGATCCAGCTACGCTGGTTGGTTACGTGGATTTTCTGCCATGAACCAGGAGGCAGGTGCCGCCATCATAGGGCCTGAAATCGTAACCACCAAACTGCTCCAGGATTATGAAACCAGCCTTATGGAGGATTGCGATCCACTGCTCATGTGAAAGGGCTGCCAGATGCAGGGTGTGACTCAGATCTTCGTTGGCTGTTCCGGGCTGCATGGGCCTGACCCGATAGCGTTCTTCCAGGGTGATGCACTGCTTAGAGGCAGAATAGCCCTTGAGCGTTTCTTTTATGACTCGTCCGCCATGGGGAAGATCAAAGCTCTGAAATTGAAACAGTCTCTTGTCTCCGATGTTCAGCAAGGCCTGGTCCGGAATATAAAGCTGGAGCAGGAGAAAGCCGCTGCTGCGAAGGAGGCTTGCCGTCTGTCGCAGGCAACTTAGAATCACATCCTGTTGCTGCAAGAGATTAAGAGTATTGTAGGCGATGATAATCGTATCGAACGGCCCTTTGAGTCCGAGCCGGTTCATGTCCATCTGCAGATAGTTAATACTCGGGCCAGGACGTTTCCTGGCTCGCACAAGCATGGTCAGGTTGAGATCGATCCCGGTCATCCCAGCCCCATCTGCGGCCAGAACATGACACAGTCGGCCGCTGCCGCAGCCTAATTCCAGTATTTTGTTGGGACGTGAACAGTATTGCCGATAAAAAATGAGATCCTCTTGGAATCTTGCCACCTCGAGATCGTAAAATTCAGTGTAACGCCTGTCATTCAAAGGTTGAAAGACAAGTTCCGGTTCTCGATGGTGGTTAAAGTGATCGGCCATGACGGAGGGTGTTGATGATTATTGCACTGGGAACTGCAAATATGATTGAGGATAATGTATTTGCTTTAAAAGCGATACCCGAAAGCTGTGTGGTAATGAACGGATTTTTGTAATGCAGTTAAAGATCATTTTGTCGCATTTATTCTGTCCCTTTTCTTGTCGTGTTGGACGTGCTATGTTGAACCGTGAAGGAAGTTCTCTGAGGTGATTCCGGGTACCTGGAGGGGGCAAGATGGATCTGGCAATGATCGTGCCCAGTTGTTTGGCGGCCTGGCCTTGTTTTTGTTTGCGATCAGGCAGTTGAGCTTGACCCTAAAGCGCCTCAGTGAAATTCGACTCAAGCAACTACTGCAGCGGGCCGCTGGCGGACCCTGGCGCGAGGCCACGACCGATGCGGTCCTGACCTCGATCACCAGTTCGAGTTCGGCCACCACCAGACTGATTGTTGCCATGGGCATGGAGGGGGGGATTTGTCTTGGTCCGGGTATTGCCCTGATGATTGCTGCCAATATTGGGACCTGCACCCTTGAACTGATCGCCGCTGTTGGCAGTTCGGCAGCGGCCCGCCTCACCAGCCTGGCTCATTTTGCCATCAACTGTTTCGAGGCCCTGCTCTTTTTTCCTTTTAGGTGGCTATGAATTTTGATATCTGGCAACTTCTGGCGGGTCTTGGCATTTTTCTCTATGGCATGTTTCTGCTGGAGGATGCAGTCAAGAACTTGTCGGGCCGGGCCTTTCGGCGACTGATCCGTCACTACACTGATGGTCGTCTGCGGGCAATCGGCAGTGGGATCCTGGTCACGGCTATTCTTCAGTCCAGCTCGGCGGTCTCGCTCATGGTTCTGGCCTTTGTCGGGGCCGGTGTGATGACCATGGGCAACGGGATCGGGGTGATGATGGGCTCCAATGTCGGCACCACCTGTACCGCCTGGATTGTTGCCGCCCTGGGATTCAAAGTCAAGATTGAGGTCTTTGCCCTGCCCATGGTCGGAATCGGCGGTATCAGCATGGTGGCCTTGTCCTCATCGCCTCGACTCTTTCAGCTGTCCAGGTTGCTGGTGGGGTTCGGTTTTCTTTTTCTCGGTCTGGATTACATGAAGGGCAGTGTTGAGGGATTGGCGGCAGGCTTTGACCTGTCTCAGGTCCCGGACTATGGCCTGATCGTCTATCTCCTGATCGGTCTGATTATGACTGCGCTCATGCAGTCCAGCTCGGCCAGTATTGCCATCATTCTGACTGCCCTCAACAGTGGCCTGATCAGTTTTGAGACCGGGGCCGCCGTGGCCATTGGTGCCAATATCGGTACCACGGTCACGGTCTTGCTCGGGTCCCTGGGTGGGATCCAGGCCAAAAAGCGGGTGGCCTTGAGCCATCTGTTCTTTAATATGATCACCGGTCTGGTCGCAGTCCTCTTGTTTCCGGGTCTGATCTGGCTGGTCGGTCGACTGCTGGATATTGAGAGCAACAGCGTCATGGCCCTGGCCCTGTTCCATACCTTGTTCAATTGCCTGGGAGTGCTCATTTTCTTTCCTTTTATTGGTCTCCTGGCCGCCTGGTTGGTGCGTTTTATTCCAGACCACCGGATTCTGCTCACCGCTTTTCTGGGCAACGCCACCCATGAGATCCCTGACGCAGCCACTGCCGCCCTGCGTAATGAGGTCCATCATCTCCTTCAGGAGAGTCAGCTCTACAATCTCCGGTTGCTCCGGATCGACGAGTCTCTGGTCTTTGCGCAGCAGCTTCCCTTTGAACGGGGGAGCAAACGCAAACAGACCACAGATCGGCTCTATGACAACATCAAACTGCTTCATGCCGAGATCTTTGCCTTTTTTGCCCGGCTCCAGAGTCAGAAGCTGGAAATAAGCGAGGTCAGGGAGTTGGAGAGAATTGTCTATTCCTCCCGTAATATTATGAACTCGCTGAAGAATTTCAAAGGCGTGCGTAAGGACATGGACGAGTTCGATGCCTCGGAGAACTCGTTTATCACCACCCAGTACCAGGGCTTTCGGAAGCGGCTGGTGGAACTCTCTCTTGATCTCAATCGGATCATGACCCTTGAAAGTGGCGAGGAGCAGTACCAGCAGTTGCTGCGTGCCTTTGTCCATGTGGAGGCCGATGATCGCCGTTTTGTCCATGAGACCATGCATGCCGTGACCCGGCAGGAGGTCGAGGAGATGGAAATTGCCTCGCTTCTTCTGGTCAACCGCCTCTTTTCTCAGGCCTGCCGGATGCAGGTCTTCAGTATCAAAGATCTCTTCTTAGGTCAGGATCACATCAGCGCCTTTGATCGGGCCCTGGACATGAAGGAGATGATGGATGAGGAAAAGGGGGTTGCGTCCCAGACAGGTGTTCCTGCCGTTACAATGGAGAGCGGGGAGCAGGCAGTCTGATGTTCGAACTGGTCGCCCCTTTTGCCCCGGCCGGTGATCAACCTCAGGCCATCGAGACCCTGGCCCGGGGTCTTGTCTCGGGCAGTCGTGACCAGGTCCTGCTCGGCGGGACCGGCACCGGCAAGACCCTGACCATGGCCGGAGTGATTGCGGAAGTTCAGCGCCCGGCCCTGATCATCGCCCCCAACAAGACTCTGGCCGCCCAGCTCTTTGGTGAGTTTCGGGAACTCTTCCCCCATAACGCGGTCGAATATTTTGTCTCGTATTATGATTATTATCAGCCCGAGGCCTATATTGCCCAGTCCGACACCTATATCGAAAAGGATTCGGCCATCAACGAGGCCATTGATAAACTGCGTCACTCGGCCACCCGCTCCCTTCTGACCCGGCGGGATGTCATCATCATCGCCTCGGTCTCCTGTATCTACGGACTTGGGTCACCGGAGGAGTATCGCAACATGCATCTCTTCCTGCGTCGTGAGGAGGAACAGGTCATGGAGGTGGTCCAGCGGCGGCTGATCCATATGCTCTATGAGCGGAACGATATCTCCTTTCATCGTGGTACCTTCCGGGTCCGGGGTGATGTGCTCGATATCTTCCCGGTCCACGAAGAGGAGCGAGCCCTGCGGGTCGAGTTCTTCGGCGACACCATCGAGGCAATCAGTCTGATTGATCCCCTGCGCGGTGTGGTTTTGGAGCGGCTTGAGGAGTACACGGTCTTTCCCGGCAGCCATTTTGTCACCTCACGTGATCGTCTGTTGCAGGCCATGGTCACCATCAAGGAGGAGTTGAGCGAGCGTCTGGCCTGGTTTGGTCGTGAGAACAGACTGGTGGAGCAGCAACGCCTGGAGCAGCGAACCATGTTTGACCTGGAGATGATCCAGGAATTGGGTTATTGCAGCGGCATCGAGAATTACAGCCGTCACCTGACCGGCAAGGAGCCAGGAGCCCCGCCGCCCAACCTGCTGGACTATTTTCCCGAGGACTATATCATTTTCCTGGATGAGTCACATCTTGGTGTGCCCCAACTCAACGGGATGTATAACGGCGACAGGTCTCGCAAGCAGAACCTGGTCGATTACGGTTTCCGTCTGCCCTCAGCCCTGGATAATCGGCCGCTGCGTTTTGATGAATTTCGTGAACGGGTCAAACAGGCGATCTATGTCTCGGCCACTCCTGGGCCCTATGAGCTGGAGCAGTCCCATGGACAGGTGGTGGAACAGATCCTCCGACCCACTGGCCTGCTTGATCCCGTGATTGAAATTCGCCCGGCCGCAACTCAGGTGGACGACCTGCTGGAGGAGATTCGTCTCCGGGCTGAACTGGGTGAAGCGGTTCTGGTTACGACCCTGACCAAACGGATGTCTGAGGACCTGACCGAGTACTATGAAAAGCTGGGCGTTGCCGTTCGCTATCTCCACTCTGATATCAAGACCCTGGAGAGGATGGAGTTGATCCGTGACCTGCGACGGGGTGAGTATCAGGTCCTGGTGGGGATTAATCTTCTCCGTGAGGGGCTGGATATCCCCGAGGTCTCACTGGTGGCCGTTCTGGATGCCGATAAGGAGGGTTTTCTCCGCTCCGAGCGCAGTCTGACTCAGACCTGCGGACGGGCCGCCCGGAATGTCCGGGGCAGGGTTATTCTGTATGCGGATCAGATTACGGGTTCCATGCAGCGGACCATTGATGAGACTGATCGACGCCGCAGAATTCAGCAGGCCCATAATGAAGAACATGGTATAGTGCCGCAGACGGTCATATCCCAGATCAAAGATGGTCTTAATCAACATCTGCGCAATGAGGGCTATGGTTGTACCGGGGAGCGGGATGAGTTGCTTCTTCAGGTGGCGGAAGAACTGCCTGTCTACACCAGTCTGGTTGATCTGGAGCGGGAGATCGGGCGGCTCGAACAGGAGATGCGAACTGCGGCTCAGGAACTGGCCTTTGAAGAGGCGGCCAGACTTCGTGATCGGATCAAGGCCTTGCGGAGACTGGAGATTGAAATAGGATGAAAGATGGCGCCCTTTATCGTGTCTCACTGCGCCTTTTGCCGTTCCTTGTCCTGTGGTTGATCCGGATCTGGTTTGGCACCTGTCGGATGCGCGTACATGGCCAGATCCATCGGCAGGCACTTGCCGAGCGGGCTGTGCCGGTTATCGGTGTCTTCTGGCATTATGGATTGTTTCCTGTCCTTCGGGTCCTGAGTCATGAACGCGGTACGATCATGGTCAGTAGCAGCCGGGATGGGGAATATGTCAGCCGTTTGCTGACCCGTCTGGGTTTTGAGACGGTCCGTGGCTCGCGGAACCGGGGCGGAGTTCAGGCTCTGAAGGGGCTTATGCGCGCCCTGCGGGCCGGGCGAAATGTGGGGCTGGTGGCCGATGGTTCCAAGGGACCGGCCCGAGTGGTTCAGCCTGGCGCTATCCTCCTTGCCTCCCGCACCGGGGCACCGATTCTGCCCATGGTCTGTTCCTGCAGCCGTTACATCCGCTTCGGCTCCTGGGATGGCACCATCTTGCCGCTGCCCTTTTCGCGCATCGATTTTTTCTTCGGTGAACCAATCCGGCTGGAAAAAGATCTGGGAACGGATGAAGTGGAGCGAGAGCGGCTGCGTCTGGAGGATGAACTCAATCAACTCTATGTCCGTGCCTGGTTTATGCACGGAAAAAACGAACATTGACGGTAGCAATGGTGATGAGCAAAGGTTTGATGGTGGCCGGACTGGCCGGAGGTTCGGGGAAGAGTGTGGTCTCAGTGGGACTGACTGCGGCTTTGACCCGCCGGGGTCGAGTGGTGGTTCCGTTCAAGAAGGGGCCGGATTATATCGATGCTGGCTGGATGAAACTGGCGGCTGGCCGCAGTTGCTATAATCTTGATCCCTTTCTGATGGATGAGGCGGTGATTCAGGCCTCGTTCCAGGAACATGGACGGGCAGGGGAGCGGTTGATTGTCGAGGGCAATCGAGGTCTTTATGACGGAGTCAATGCCACTGGCGGCTATTCTTCGGCCGAACTGGCCCTGATGCTCAATCTTCCGGTTCTGCTGGTGGTCAACTGCAGCAAGACTACCCGCACCGTGGCCGCCATGGTCCTGGGATGTCAAATGCTTGATCCACGGATTACGATCTGTGGTGTGGTCCTCAACCAGATCGGCAGTGTTCGGCATCGAACCATTGTCAGTGAGGCGGTAAAGCATTATACGGGGCTGCCGGTGGTTGGTGCCATCCCCCGTCTGAGACGTGATATTTTCCCAATGCGTCATCTGGGTGTGACCCCGCACCAGGAATATGATGGGGTTGAGGCGGCCCTGGAGCTTTTGGCCGACACCATTGATGAGCATCTGGATGTGTCGCGGATTGAAGAGTTGATGGCCGAGATTCCGGGTTCAGGGGCAGTGCTGCCTGCTCAGGCCAGGGAAGAGGTTCGGGCTCATGGCCCGTCTCTGCGGATCGGGTATCTGATGGACGCGGCGTTTCAGTTCTATTATGCCGAGAACCTGGAGGCCCTTGAGGCCGCTGGGGCAGAGTTGATCCCGATCAACGCCCTGCATGCCCCTCAGTTGCCTCAGTTGGATGGCTTGTATATCGGTGGTGGTTTTCCGGAGACCAGCGCAGCGGCTCTGGCTGCCAATGCCGGCTTCCGGCAATCTGTCCGGGCTGCTGTTGATGCCGGATTGCCTGTTTATGCGGAATGCGGCGGCTTGATCTATCTTGGGAAATCAATTGTCCTGGATGGGGTTGAACATCCCCTGGCCGGGGTCTTCCCGGTTCGTTTCGGTTTGTCGAAACGCCCGCAGGCCCATGGGTATTCGATCTTCCTGGCCGAAGGAAATAATCCCTTTTATCCGGTCGGCACCGAGGTCAAAGGCCATGAGTTTCGTTATTCAACGATCCTGGATTGGCCGGGAGATCCGGCTGAACTTTCCTTGAAGATGAAACGGGGGACCGGTTTCATGGGAGGGCGCGATGGCCTGTGCGTCAACAATGTCCTGGCCCTGTATACCCATGTTCATGCCCTGGGGACCCCTGAGTGGGCCAAGGGCTTTGTAGACCGTTGTCAATCTTGGAAAGATACCGGGCAATAAATAACATTATGTTTTGTTGTCAATAGACTGAATTGGTGACATTTTATCAATTTCCGCATAGTGTTTCTTGGTCGGGCCATTTTATATGACTGTTCATCGGAGACCATGACTGCCTGCGCAGGCGGATTGCTGGGAGTGAAATGTACCCCCGGTTTTACAGAGAGGTTGCTACGAGGACTAATTGGTGGTAGGTGTGCTGCCCAGAACCTTGACGCTGATCTTCTCCTGTTCGGGCAGGCTCGGGGCCGGATCAATCCAGTGGATGAAGGATTCGGTGACCCGCATAAAATCGCCATGGTCGTCCTTGCATTTGTCGCAGATGCTCAGGGCATTGTCACGGTAGGCAATGACTTTGGAAGCGGCGTCGCCTTTTTTGTCGACGGCGGCCATCTTGCGGCATCCGCACTCCAGGCGGACAACGACCACTCCTATGGCATCCGGACTCCCCTCTATAATCCCCTCAATCATGGCCTCTTCTGATTTTTCGGCAATCATGGCCTGTTTTTTTTCTGACTTGCTGATTTTTTTACTCATAACTGGTCCTTGTCTGCTCAGGCGGCCAGGTCACCATGGCGGCTGATAAATGATGGCAGGATATCCTTGCAGAGATAAATTCTCAAGGCATTGTCTGCTCAGTCTTCACGTGGTAGGGCACGGGGAAAGAGATTGGATTGTTTATCTCTTGAACCATAAATGATAAGTGGTGTCCGGGTCAACAGAATTTGGTTGTTTGAGCGTCTGTTACCGGTTGCCTGGAATTGTTGTTTCCTGAGGCATTCACTTACTCTCTTTTGAGTTCTTGTTATCCTTTCGATCTTCTGATTTACATGCTTTTTACTTGACAAAAAACAGGCCGTGAATTATTGCAAATCAGTGCAGAGTAATAGTTCTGCATATGAGATAATTCAGCCCGAAAAGTATGTTTCATACTTGTTTTTAATTCTTAATTTTATGGAGGTGTATCATGGCATGGGATATCGTTGTTGATGAAGACAAATGTGTAGGTGATGAGGAGTGTGTAAACGCTTGTCCGGCTCAGGTTTATGAGCTTCAGAATGGCAAGGCCGTTGCAATAGAGCCCGACGAGTGTCTTGGTTGTGAGACCTGCGTTGAGGTTTGTCCTGAAGGCGCCATCACTGTTACTGAAGTCTGATTTATCCAGTCAGCAGTTGAATCGACAAGCCCATTCCCTGTCATGGGGAATGGGCTTGTCGTGTTTTGTACGAGGTGAATCAAGAGGGTCCCAGGCAGCATGTCGTCTTGGTTCAAACCGAGTGCGGCACAGCACAATTGAGCCAGCCCAATTCGTAACTATCCAGCACCCCATCCGGAGTCTCGCAAGCTCGCTTACCTGCTTCGGCATCGGCCTGCTCATGTACAAATCAGTACACTTCGCAGACCTCTTTCTCGCATTTGTGGCACTCCTGGATAGTTACAGTACACGGTTTTATATTCGTTTCCGGCTTCAAACTGGATAGTTACCCCAATTCTTATGAAAAGCCTATTTTCATATAATCAGGTCACGGTTGATCTTGATGCCCTGCGTGCAAATTACCGCTTTGTTCAGCAGCGTGTTGGGCCGGGGGTGCAGATCATGGCCATGGTCAAGGCAGATGCCTACGGTCATGGCATGGTTGAGGCGGCCCTTGCCTTTGCTGAGATCGGGTGTCGTTATTTTGCCGTGGCTGAACTCTTTGAAGGGGTCTGCCTGCGTCAGGCCGGGGTAGATGGACTGATTCTGGTCCAACTGGGTTGTGATTCGTCTGAGATTCAACACCTGTTTGATTATGATTTGACCCCGGTGGTCTTTGATACGGAGGCCCTGCAAGTCCTGTCCCGGGCCGCACTGGCCAAATGCCGGGAACTGGCCATACATCTTAAGATTGACAGCGGGATGGGCCGCCTGGGGGTGCTGCCCCATGAGGTGGAAGCCTATGCTGCCAGGATTGCCGAGCTTCCAGGATTACGGCTGACCGGGCTGATGAGCCATTTTCCCCTGGCCGATGATGTGTGTTCGAACCAGACCCGGGAGCAGTTTCACCAGTATGTCTCTGCCTGTAGCCGGATCACTTCTGACGAGACCGTTCTGCGTCATATTGCCAATTCCGGGGGGCTTCTCTATTTTAATGAGACCTGCGGCGCTCTGGTCCGGCCAGGACTCTCCCTGTACGGGTATTATCCAGATGGAGAACAGGGCCGGCAACGTGAACAGGGTGAGCAGCTGAGGCCGGCCATGCGGCTTGAGACCCGGGTGATACAGGTCAAGACGGTTGCCGCAGGCACCGGGATCAGTTATGCTCATCAGTTTGTTACCACACGGAAAACGCGTCTGGCTGTTTTGCCCATCGGCTATGCCAACGGTTTTCTGCGCAGCCTTACGGGTCAGGCTCAGGTCTTGATTTGTGGCCAGCGAGTCCCTATTGTTGGCCGAATCTGCATGAATCTGTGCATGGCTGATATCACCGATTGCCCTGATGTGGCCGTGGGTGATACCGTGGTGGTTATGGGCAGTCAGGGCGATCAGCTGATTTTGGCCGACGAGATTGCAGACTGGATGGGGACCATCTCCTATGAGGTCCTTTGTCTGTTTGGAAATAATAATGAACGGCGCTATGTAAACCGCCTGGAAGAGAAGGGATGATTCGTACACAGATCAAAGAATTGCTGGATGTGGCCTTTGCCCAAGGCGTGGAGCAGGGGCTGTGGTCCGATCAGGGGGCTGGTAAGTTTACCCTGGAGATGCCCAGGCGCGAGGGCCAGGGTGATTTTTCCACCAATATGGCCATGGTCCTGGCCGGGATCGAACGCTGCAATCCCCGCCAGCTGGCTGACCGGCTGGTGGATCTGCTCACGGACGCGACAGGCCCGATTAAGCGCATTGAGGTGGCCGGCCCCGGCTTTGTCAATCTCTTCCTGAAACCCGCTGTCTGGCAGCAGGTCCTGGTCCCGGTTCTGACCCGAGAGAAACAGTTTGGCCATTCAGAGGTTGGTGGTGGGCGCAAGGTCATGGTCGAGTTTGTCAGCGCCAATCCCACGGGACCTCTCAGCATCGGTCATGGCCGCCAGGCTATTCTTGGTGACGCTATTGCCAGATTGCTTGAGGTCACCGGTCATGATGTGTTTCGTGAGTACTATTTCAACGACGCCGGTCGGCAGATGCGTGTCTTGGGTGAGTCCACCCGGGCTCGTTATCTTGAGTTGCAGAATCTTGCTTTCCAGTTTCCTGAAGATGGCTATCAGGGTGAATATATCCGTGATATTGCTCAGTCGCTGCTCGACGAGCAGGGGGATGCCCTCAACGACCATGAAGACGCTCTGCCGTTTACCGCCAAGGCCGTGGACATGATCTTTAAAGATATCTCCGGGACCCTTGAGCGGATGGGGATAGCCTTTGACAACTATTATAACGAGCACACCCTGTACGAAGACGGCCACATCGACAATGTAGTCCAGGAGCTGCGTGACAAAGGTCTGGTCTATGAAAAAGATGGGGCGGTCTGGTTCAGGACCACTGAGTTTGGACAGGAACAGGATCGGGTGATCATCAAGAGCACCGGCGAACCCACCTACCGTCTGCCTGATATTGCCTATCACCGCGAGAAGTTCCGTCGCGGTTTTGACTGGCTGGTGGATGTCTTTGGATCAGATCACATTGCCACGGTTCCGGATGTCATGGCCGGGGTCACGGCTTTGGGGTATGATGCCTCCAAGGTTACTGTGGTTCTGCATCAGTTTGTGACCCTGACCCGGAACGGCCGTCAGGTCAAGATGTCAACCCGCAAGGCCACCTTTGTCACCGTGGATGAACTTCTTGATGAGGTTGGGGCCGATGTGGTCCGCTTCTTTTTCCTGATGCGCAAGGCCGACAGTCAGCTTGAGTTTGATCTTGATCTGGCCACGCAGGAGAGCCAGGAGAATCCGGTCTATTATGTCCAGTATGGTCATGCCAGGCTTTGTTCCATTCTCCGCCAGGCCGAGGAAAAGGGGATCGTGCGTCCGGACTTGGCCGAGATCGACCTGTCCCTGCTGGGCGAGGTCGAGGAGTTGCAGCTGTTCAAGGCCATGGCTGCCTTTCCCGCCCTGATCAGGGAAGCGGCTCTGGACCTTGCGCCACATAAGGTGATTTACGGACTTATGGACCTTGCAGGTCTGTTTCACAGCTACTATAACAAGCATAAGGTCCTGACCGAAGATCTGGAGCTGTGTCGGGCGCGCTTGACTCTGGTGGCCGGTATGCGTCAGGTCTTTGCCAATGGTCTGGAAATATTGGGGCTGAAGGCCCCGGACAGGATGTAGGCCACCTGTTCCTGTTACGGGTTTATCTCTCATGGCCGCTGTAAAAAAAAAGAAAAAAGCCAACAAGATCAAATTTGAATTGAGTCTGCCTGCCATTGGCGGGATCGCGGTGGTCTGTTTTTGTATTTTTTTGTGGATGTATCTGCTGGGGATCTGGACCGGTCAGAGTCTGCTCCAGAAATCCTATGGAGAGAGCGGGATGGATGCGATCGACCCGTCAGCTGCCAGAAGTCTTCAGCCGGTGCTTGAAATCAGTCCGAGCAAGAAAAAAGAGGTGATCAGATGATCAGGAATGCGTGTATGAATGATGTGAAAAGCATTCATACCCTGTTGAATCATTTTGCCGCAAAAAGTCTGCTCCTTGGCCGTTCCATCAGCTCGCTCTATGATCATCTCCGTGATTTCATTGTTTATTGTGATAATGACGGTCGGGTCATCGGGGTCTGTGCCCTGCACATTACCTGGGAGAATCTGGCTGAAATCAGGAGCTTAGCTGTGTTGGAGGAGTTTCAGACCCGGGGGATCGGGGCACAACTGGTGGCTGCCTGTCTGGCTGAGGCCAGAGAACTGGGGATCGCCCAGATTTTTACCTTGACCTACCAGGCGGGCTTTTTTCGCAAGCAGGGCTTTGCTGATGTGGACAAGCGTGATCTGCCCCACAAGATCTGGAGTGATTGCATTAACTGCCATAAATTTCCAGATTGTGATGAGGATGCCCTGCTCTATCGAGTTGAGGGGGGAGAGGGTGGAAACTGATTGCCTGTCTGTACTGATATGAAAGTTTATCGAAGACCATGACTGACCATGCCGAAGGAATGCACTTTCATTGTTGGTTGTGGCTGGCCAATCTGGTCCAGCCCTGCTGGTTAGTTGTTTAACGTAGCTTTATGTGTTGATCTGAAAACGGAACTGAAATGATAGGAAAAGTCTTAACAAAGGTCTTTGGCAGCAAGAACGAACGGGTCCTCAAACAGATACAGCCTCTGGTCCGGCGCATCAATGAGCAGGAGGCGGCATTGACCCCTCTTTCAGATGAGGAGTTGGCCGCCAAGACCATTGAGCTTAAGGAACGGGTTGCTCAGGGTGAAACCCTGGAAGACCTGTTGCCCGAGGCCTTTGCCGTGATGCGTGAGGGTGGCCGTCGAGTTCTGGGCGAGCGCCACTACGATGTCCAGTTGATCGGCGGGATCATACTCCATCAGGGCAAAATTGCAGAGATGAAGACTGGTGAGGGCAAGACCCTGACCTCAACCCTGCCCGTGTACCTCAATGCCCTTTCCGGAAAAGGAGTGCATGTGGTCACGGTCAATGACTATCTGGCCGCTCGTGATGCCGATTGGATGGGACAGGTTTATCGTTTTCTTGGACTTTCCGTGGGCAAAATCGTCCATGGTATGGACGATCAGCAGCGGCGTGAGGCCTACGCGGCTGATGTGACCTATGGCACCAACAATGAGTTTGGCTTTGATTATCTGCGCGATAATATGAAGTTCGAACTGGCCGAGTTCTGCCAGCGTGGTTTTAACTATGCCATCGTGGATGAGGTCGACTCCATTCTCATTGATGAGGCCAGGACCCCGTTGATTATTTCTGGTCCGGCCGATATCTCCACCGATCTCTATGTCAGTGTCGATCAGTTGATGACCCACTTCAAGCGGGATGAGCACTATATGGTGGATGAAAAATCCCGCCAGGTATCATTAACTGAAGAGGGTGTTGCCCTGGGTGAAGAATTACTGGAGGTTGATAATCTTTATGATCCCTCGAGTATTGAGCGGCTGCATCATCTCAACCAGGCCCTCAAGGCCCATGTCCTGTTTCAGCGTGATGTGGATTATATCGTCAAAAACGGCAAGGTGGTGATTGTCGACGAGTTTACCGGACGGACCATGGAGGGCCGCCGGTACAGTGACGGGTTGCACCAGGCCCTGGAGGCCAAGGAAGGGGTGACCATCGAGAAAGAGAATCAAACTCTGGCCTCGATTACCTTTCAGAATTACTTCCGGATGTATAAAAAACTGGCCGGCATGACCGGAACGGCCGATACCGAGGCGCCTGAGTTCAAGAAGATCTACAATCTTGACGTGGTGATCATGCCCACTAATCAGCCCATGATCCGGAAGGATTTTGCTGATGTGATCTACAAGAACGAGGCCGCTAAATATCGGGCCATTATTGGAGAGATCAAAGAATTGCATGTGGCGAAGCAGCCAGTTCTTGTGGGAACAATCTCAATTGATGTCTCCGAGAAGATCTCCCGGATGCTCAAGAAAGATAAAGTGAAACATGAGGTCCTGAACGCCAAACACCATGACCGTGAGGCAGAGATCATTGCCGGAGCAGGACAGTTGGGCAAGGTCACCATTGCCACGAACATGGCCGGTCGTGGAACCGATATCAAGCTGGGTGAGGGGGTCAAGGAGGTGGGCGGGCTGCATATCCTTGGAACCAGCCGGCACGAGTCGCGCCGCATCGACAACCAGTTGCGTGGCCGTTCCGGTCGGCAGGGTGATCCTGGCTCTTCCCGTTTTTTTCTCTCCCTTGAGGATGACCTCCTGCGTATCTTTGGCTCCGGTCGAATCTCCGGAATCATGGACAAACTCGGCATGGAAGAGGATGAGCCCATCGAGCATGCCATGATCTCCAAGGCCATTGAGAATGCCCAGCGGAAGGTGGAGGGGCACCATTTTGATATCAGGAAGCACCTGCTCGAATATGATGATGTCATGAACAAGCAGCGTGAAGTGATCTACCGTCAGCGGCGTGAGGTCCTTGAAAATGATGATCTGTCAGAGATTATCGACGATATGCTGGTTGATCTGGCCGCGAAGGTGGCGGTTGATTTTGCCCATGAGCGTCAGGCTTCCGAGGACTGGGATTGGGCGGGACTGTCCGAGCGCATGCAGGATACCTTTCATTTCCCCTTTGCACTGGCAGGCGAGCAGCGCATTGGCCTGAACGCTGATTCCCTGCGTGATCTCCTGAATGAGCAGGTGCGGGTCGCTTATCAGATAAGAGTTGAGAAAAATAGCGTGGCCGGCCAGCGTCATCTGGAGCGGATTATCCTGCTGCAGATGGTCGATAATCACTGGAAAGAGCATCTCTTGTCCATGGATCACCTGAAAGAGGGGATCGGGCTGCGCGGATATGGACAGAAGAACCCACTCATCGAGTATAAACGGGAAGGGTTTCAGATGTTCATGAACACCATGGAAACGGTGAAACAGCAGACCGTTTCAGCCTTGATGCGGGTCGAGCTGGTTCAGGAGGGTGATGCCCAGCGCCTGGAAGAGGAACGGCGGCGTAAGCGTGAAGAAGAGTTGCGGCTGAGCCGTTTGTTGGCTCCGGGGCTAGAGCCGGAGCCGCAGCAGCCTGCAAAGCGTGAGGGCGACAAAATTGGCCGCAACGCTGATTGCCCCTGTGGCTCGGGCAAGAAGTACAAACGATGTTGCGGAAAACTCAGCTAGAAAGGCCTTGCGGGACGGGCTGCATCCTGACGGCCCCGCCCCGGCGTGGATCAGCACCGCCGTCCAACCCCGGGGCCACGGCGTGGACTCCACCGAAGTAGACATTTTTTTCGCTCCATTCATTGACCGGCCCAAGTCTTTTCAGGGAACTGAGGGTTGCCCGGGAAAAGCCAGGTTCCACCTGAAAGACTGTGCCATCCCAATGCAGTCGGGGAAAATCAATCGCCTCCTGCACTCCCATCCCGCAATCGATGACCAGGGTAATGACCTGGCTGATGGCGGTTCGAATCCGCTTGCTGCCGCCGCTGCCGATCACCAGCCTGACCTGATTATTCTCCAGAAGCAGAGAGGGTGACATCATTGAAGAGACGCGGATTCCCGGGGGGCTGCAGTGAAAACCATCGGGATGGAGATCGTCTTCGCCCATCATGTTGTTGAGCATGACGCCACAACCCGGGGCAATGTAGCCAGACCCCTCGCCGTTTGAGTTTGTCATGGAGGCCACGTTTCCCTCCTGATCCACAATGCTGATGTGGGTCGTGCCTCGGCTGAAGGTCCTGGTCGCGGAGGGGTCTGTGCGTAATCTCAGGCGATGTTCGTCCACGGCCAGCTGTACCTGGGCGTGAATCATGAGGTAGTCGGGGCTCAGAGGGTCGAGGCCTTCCATAGAATGCTTCTCAAGTTCCTGGAGGGCCTGGCAGATCAGGGTTCCGCCCAGGGACGGGTCGGGATTACTGAGAAATTCCATAGTTCGATACCCCCCCCTCAGAGGTTGACGCTCCAGGACCTGATAGTGGGTCAAATCCGCAGCGGTCAGCAATCCCTCCATGGTTTCCATTTCCTGTTCGATCTGCCGGGCCATAGGTTGTTCATAAAAGGTCCGACCTTTGTTCTGGCTCAGCTCTTCCAGAAAGTTGGCCATCTCATGGTTGTAAAACAGTTCGCCTGTCCCCAGAAGTCTGCCGCCGGGTGAGTAAAGCCTGCGGCTGCGGCGGCTCAGGCTGAGAATGGGTCTGAGCAGGGTGTGAAAATACCCCTGGTGTCGGCTTAAAGGAACGCCTGTCCGGGCGGCGTGGATGGCCGGGGTTAGGATTTTTTTCAGGGACAGGCGGCCAAGCCTGTCATGGACATGGAGCAGTCCTTTGAGGGTTCCAGGAACGGCCACTGAGCCAAGGCCGATATTGAAGTCCTGGTCTGATCCGGCAAAGCTGACCGTGACCGGAAAGAAATGGGGTTCCAGTTCAGAGGTGTTCAGACCCAGTCCCGGGGTGTTGGTGAAGAAATCAAAAATTGTGGGTGCCTGATTGCAGGGGCGGGTCAGGAGAAAACCACCCCCGCCGAGGCTGGTCAGGGTCGGTTCTGCAATGGTGCTGACAAAGCCTGCGGCAACAATCGCATCAAAGGCATTCCCCCCCTGGTCAAGAATATCGATGGCCACCTGGCTTACCAGGGGATGGCCGCTGGCAGCAATGGCCCGGGGCCGGGGCAGCGGTGTCTGGTATGGAGTTGTTTCAGTCATGGAAGAAGGTGATGGTCCAGTCATGCTGGTTAGAGCCAGAATTCACTCTGGAGAGTGTGGATCATGGTCTGGTATGATCCGTGTTGCCGGTACAGACGTCGCTGCCGGTCCGCACTGGTTCCATTGTGGATGATATCCAGACACTCTTCAAGATAATCTCCGCTGTTCAAGACATCTGCTGCCGGACGCACAAATTCAAGAAGGTCAAGGGCTGCCTGCTGAAAGCTCATGTGGCTGTCCGGTTCAGAACCAATACGGGTCCCGGCAAGTCCGAAGCGGCTCGCATGCCATTTGTTGTGGCGGATGATCTCATCCATGGGCTGCACCTCCGGGGGATATTCATTGAGTGTGGCCACCAGGGCCTGGATCAGGGCCGCAAGGGCCAGAATATGGCTCATTCTTGACGGGAGGTCGCAGATACGAATTTCAATGGTTCCAAAATCGGGATGAGGGCGAACATCCCACCACAGTTCATTGATTCCTTCCAGGAGGGTGGCCTCGCTGAACAGGCTGATCAGCTTGGTAAACTGCTCCCAACTTGCAAGTTTTTGGGGGATACCGTTCCGGGGCAGGGCGGCAAAAATATTGCTGCGATAGGAGTGGAAGCCTGTGTCTTCACCTTCAAGAAAGGGAGAAGATGTAGAAAGGGCCAGGAGGGTCGGCAAAAAACCGCGCAGGTCATTGCAGATGCGGATCAGTTGTTCGCGGTTGCTGAGGCCGATGTGGACATGCAGGGCCTGGGTCATCATCCGTCGCCCTGAAAGTTGTAACTCAGACATCAAGGTATGGTATCGGTTGGACGGGAAGACCTGCCGGTCTGAAACCCTGGCAAAGGGATGGAGACTTGCCGCATAGGGCAGACAGTCACATTGTCCGGCCAGTTGGTCAAGGGTGGCGTAGAGCAGTCCAATTGAATCCTCCAGTTCCTGCATGTCATGGCAGACAGGGCTGCTGAGCTCGACCATGGATTGAATGAACTCGGCCTTTATATTGTTTCGATATTCATCCGGAACCAGTTTCAGGAGTTCAGGCCCGCAGGGCTTGAGGTCGAATGAATTTGGATCAAGAAGCTGAAATTCAAGTTCGATGCCGATGGTCAGGGGGGTGCTGGGGTGAAATTCAAGGCATCTCATCGGGGACCTCCGGCATGAGCGGTGGAGTGCGCCAGGGCAAGCAGCGCACAGCGGGCCAGGTATTCGGCTCCGATGGGCAGAACGTCTTCGTCAAAATCAAAGCGTGGGCTGTGGGCGGCCACGTTGACCAGATCGTCACGTCGGGCTCCGAAGCGTGCCAGACAACCAGGGATCTGGCTCAGATAGAAGGAAAAATCTTCACCGCCCAGACTTGGATGAGGTTGGCCTTTGAGTCCGGCCTTGCCCACGGTCTGACGTGCGGCCTTTCTGGCCAGAAGAGTGCTCTGTTCTTCGTTGATGACCGGTGGATAACCTGGGAATATGGTGATGTCGGCCGTGGCTGTGTACAATTCCCGCATGGCCATTACCATCCGTTTAAGTCCGGTGATGATCTTGTCGCGGCATTCAGGATGGGTGGTGCGGATGGTCCCGGTGAGTACAGCCTGGTCGGCGATGACATTTGCGGCATTGCCTCCCCGAAAGTGACCCACGGTGACCACAGAAGGAAAAGAGGGATTGACCTCACGTGAGACCAGGGTCTGGATACTCATCACCAGGAGGCTGGCCACCACGATACAGTCCACGGTCTCGTGTGGTTTAGCCGCATGGCCCCCATGGCTGAGGATGGTGATTTTGAATTCATCGGTATAGGCACAGATCAGGCCTGGCTGGACCGCAATCTCGCCCACTGCAAAGTGGCGATCGATATGGCCGGCAAAGATTGAACCGACACCTTTCAGCGCCCCGTCGGCGATCATTCGTTCAGCCCCGCCTTCCTTTTCCTCAGCCGGCTGAAAGATCAGCACGACTCGACCCTGCAGGTTCTCCTTCAAAAGCAGGGCTGCGGCGCCAAGAAGCATGGCCACATGGCCGTCGTGGCCGCAGGCATGCATGATTCCAGGATGTTGAGAGCTGAAATCAAGACCTGTCTTTTCGTGGATCGGCAGACCATCCATGTCGGCTCGCAGGGCCACGGCCAGCTTATCTGGTTCATCTGATACGTTCGGGCCGAGGGTGGCAACAAGTCCGGTGCCGGCAACACCTGTCCGATGAGAAATAGAGAGTTCATCAAGTTTGCTGCTGATATAGTGGGCGGTCTTGAATTCCTGGGTTGAGAGTTCAGGATAGCGGTGCAGGTGGCGGCGGATATCGCGCATCCAGTTGTTGAGCTCGCTGCCGATTTGAAGACTGTGGCTCTTCATAATGATATGGGTGTCTGTAAAGAGGCAGTTGGTGCATTAAAATAATTGATAACCATTCCCTGGAGCAATTCTATCAAAGAACAGCAGTGAATGGCAAAGAGTTATTTGGTTCCTCGCTGTTTGGACTGGTTAATACCAAACAACCCTATAGCCCCAGTTAAACATGGCCAGCTTTTGAGCGGGGGGCCCACCGTAGGTATAAACGCTCTTTCTCTTTCCATGTTATTCGCTCGAGTGTAACGGTGACCGGCCAAACAACTCAATCGCGGCTATCCGCCCAGAACAGCGAGGAGCCATTTGGAGTATCCGGAAATTTTTTACTGGCAGGATGCTGGATGGTAATGGTAAGTTCCTGCTTCCGGCAGAGTCAAAGGTGTCTGCTGTGGCTAAGTGAAGTGGCAGAGTGAACTGCCGTGAACCTGTGAACAACCTGTGCTGTGTTGATGTATTATGATTATTCAAGGATTTAAAACCGCAGCTGTGGCTGCGGGGATCAAATATCAGGGGCGTCTCGATTTGGGGCTGATTTTCTGCGAAAAACCGGCCGTGTGTGCCGGGGTGTTTACCACGAATCAGGTAAAGGCGGCCCCTGTGGTCCTCGATCAGGAGCGTTTGAAACAGGGGCGGGCTCAGGCCATTCTGGTCAACAGCGGGTGTGCCAATGCCTGTACCGGAGAGCCCGGTATGGCCGCGGCCCTGAAGAGTGGTGCCTTGTGTGCCAGGGCCTTGGGAATTCCTGAGGAGATGGTCCTCCTTTCTTCCACCGGAGTGATCGGCGCCCCCCTGAACATGCAGGCTATTGAGCAGGCCATCCCCGGATTAACTGCTTCCCTGGGGGAAGAGAATTTCGATCTGGTATCCCGTGCCATCATGACCACTGACACCGTGCCCAAGACCGTCCAGCGGATTGTCCAAATCGGAGGGAAAGAGGTCAGGCTCATGGGAATGGCCAAAGGCGCGGGTATGATCATGCCCAATATGGCCACCATGCTCGCCTTTGTCATCACCGATGCCCAGATTGGCTTTCCACAGCTGCATGGCGCCTTGGTCAAGGGAGTGGAGCGCACGTTTAATCGGATCACCATTGACGGTGATACCAGTACCAACGATATGGTTCTGGTCATGGCCAGCAATGCGGCTGACAATGCGTGGATCGATGAAGAAAATGTAGCAGGATTACGCATTTTTGAGGATGCCCTCGAAGACCTGCTCAAGGATCTGGCCCTGCAGATTGTGAGTGATGGTGAGGGAGCGACCAAGACCATTACCATCCGGGTTTGTAATGCCAGGAGTGAAGAGGCCGCCGAGCAGATCGCCAGGACCGTGGCCAATTCCAGTTTGGTCAAGACAGCCTTTTTCGGCGAGGATGCCAACTGGGGCCGGATCTTTGCCGCCATGGGTCGCTCTGGTGTTCGTTTTACACCGGAGCGTGTCGATATTGCCTTTGGTGATGTGGTGATTGTCAGGGATGGGCTGGCCGTGGGCGGGGATAGCGAGGCCCGGGCCGCTGAAGTCCTCAAGGAACGCCAGATCCCGGTGAGCATTGATCTCAAAGAGGGCGCCGGTTGTGTTGAGGTCTATACCTGTGATTTTTCCGTTGACTATGTGAAAATCAACGCCGATTATCGGACCTAGCCCGTCATGGCCTCTGCTGCCAACGCGGCTGAACCAGTTGCGCGCCCCTTTTCTCAGGCCCTGGTTCCGCTCTTTTTTCTGAGCGCGCTCTTCTTTTTGAACTTCAGTGCTCGGGTGATCTTTTCTCCCCTCCTGCCCGGGATTGAACAGGAGTTCGGCCTTGATCACAGCGGTGCTGGTTCTTTTTTTCTGCTTATCTCCAGCGGCTATTTCATTTCTATCCTTGCCTCTCCCTTTGTCGCTGCCCGTCTTGGACATTGCTGGACCATAATCCTGTCGGGGCCGGCCTGGCCATGCTCTTTGCCAGGCAGAATGGTAAAGGCAGAGCGATCACGGGTGGCTGATGCTGGTCAAGAGTGCTTGGAACGGGTATGATGACAGAATCTGGCTGGTCTATGCAGCAGTTGTTTGATTGATGGAGAGGGAGAGGCACAGATGAACATTTCTGAATTTGGGCGGAAGATGACCTGTGGTGCCGGAATCCTCAGCCTGATGGATGATCTGGGGCAGGCCATGGCCGCCGGAGACACGATCATGATGGGTGGAGGGAATCCAGGCCATATTCCGGCCCTTCAGGAACTGATGGCTGCCCGATTGCGTCGGATCGCAGACGATTCTGACTTGCTCAGGCGTATGATCGGTATCTATGATCCACCTTCGGGTGAGCGCGAGTTTGTTCAATCAATGGCGGCTCTGTTGCGCCGGGAATATGGCTGGCAGGTGGGACCTGAGCATATCTGTCTGACCAATGGCAGTCAGAGCGGTTTTTTCTCGCTTTTCAATCTTTTTGCTGGTCGCTTTGGTGATGGCACCTGTAAAAAGATTCGTCTGCCCATGGCCCCGGAGTATATCGGTTATGCCGATCTGGGGCTGACAGATGATTTTTTTGTTGCCACCCGGCCCACCATTGATCTCCTTGACGACCATCTCTTCAAGTATCGGGTCAATTTCGCTGACATGAACATTGGAGAGGAGACCGGTGCTATCTGTATCTCTCGTCCCACCAATCCTACAGGGAATGTGATCACTGATGGGGAGGTGGCGGAACTGGATCGTCTGGCACGCCGGCATGATGTACCGTTGATCCTTGATAATGCCTATGGTCTGCCGTTTCCGGGGATTATTTACACTGAAGCGCAACCGTTCTGGAATGAGAATACCGTGGTCTGCCTCTCTCTGTCGAAATTGGGGCTGCCGGCTGCCAGGACAGGAATCGTCGTTGCCCGACCCGAAATTATCAGGGCCCTGACGGCCATGAATGCGGTGATTAATCTGGCTCCTGGTAGTTTCGGGGCCATGCTGGCCATGGATATGGTTGCCAGTGGTGATATCCTGAACTTTGGGCAGCAGGTGGTCCGGCCCTTTTACCAGGCCAAGGCCGCCAAGGCCGTGGCTGGGTTCCGGGAGGCACTCAAGGGTGTCCCGTATCGGATTCATAAACCTGAGGGGGCCATGTTCCTGTGGTTGTGGTTTGAGGGGTTGCCGGTCAGTAGCCTGGAGTTGTATGACCGTCTCAAGGCGCGTGGGGTCCTGGTGGTTTCAGGACATTATTTTTTTCCGGGTCTTCAAGGTGGCTGGCAACATAGCCGGGAATGTCTGCGGGTGACCTATTCGCAGGATGATGACCAGGTGGCTCAAGGGATCAGACTGATCGGTGATGAGGTGAAAAAGATTTACGGTTGTTAGGGCTTGGTACAACTGATGGAACAGGTGATTCTGGAGAGAGTATATTGTGCGCTCTGTGAAAATTGATGGTGAGGGATAGGGTGCGATTATGAGTTGGAGTTACAAGACAGTCCATTTCGGATTGAAGAAAGAGGGCCTTCTGGGCGGTGCTTTTTTGGATGAGGTTGAGTTGGAGGAGTCACTGAACGAGTATGGGCGCTTAGGCTGGGAGCTTGTCTCGTTGGTGGATGTGCAGGATGGTCTGATGGCAGTGTTTAAACAATCTCTGAACCGTGAAAGTGAGCGGGAAATGGTTCAGGATGAGCATGGGGTAAAGCGATCAGGACCTGAACCAGTGCAGGAGTCCACTTCAGGGGCGTATCATGGGCGAGACGTTGAGCAATTCCAGGAAGTACCTGAAGAATCACGATCGGGACAGGAACGTTCTGATTCATTCACCTCGGTTGGGCGCCAGCGTGGTCCAGGGTCCATGCGCATCGGTTGATCGTTGTGGCGCCTGTGAAGGGTTCCTTGTTTGGATCTGCCCCTGCTGACTAAGGGTGGATAAAAATTACCCACCTTTTGAGTCGTGTGGGTAAAGAATGTACAGTCTATCTTTTGTGGCTCCACTTGATGGACGGTGACCTTTTTTGATTTTATTTGACATATTATTGCGTTAACCTGCGATCGATGGGTTGGCATGGATGTTGAATATTATCTGTTATCTTCATTCCCCTCTCCTGTAGCGCCCGTCCGATTTGATCGGATGGGCGCTTTTTTTTGGGAGAGTGCTGTGTGGTTATACGAAAAGGCTATACCCTCAAGGTGTTAGGCTGGGTCGCATGAGGGAAGTGAGTGCTTGGTTTCTGTTTGTTCGAAAACTTTTTTGCTGGAATTGAGTCAAAAGAAGTTGTTTCCGGAGCATGGCCTGAAATTATGGCATAGTTCATGCAAGAACGAGCAGGAGGCTGCCTGGTGAAGGTAAAAGAATAAGGGGCAATAAGATCAACCTTGTAATCTTGTCTGGAGGAGTTTTTATGAAGAAGTCATTGATAGTAGCAGTTGTTGTTGCAAGCCTTACTGTTGTGGGTCTGCAGCAGGCCTCGGCCGATTGGGGCCGTGGTGGGTCTGGGCCTGGAAATTGTGGCGGCCCGTGTGGAGCTGGGGTTTCTCAACTCAGTGAAGCAGATCAGGCCAAATTTGATAAATTTTTTGATGAAACTCAAGGGTTGCGTAAAGAAATGGTCATGAAGCAGAATGAGCGTATGGCTCTGATGCAGTCTGATAATCCTGATCCTGCCCGTGCTGCAAAATTGGCAGGCGAGCTTTTTGACTTGAGGGCATCAATGCAGAGCAAGGCCCAAGCCGCTGGAATCCAGGGCGCGGGTGGACGTAATTGTGACGGCCCCGGGCGCGGTAATTACCATGGCGGCCGTGGATATGGGGGTCAGGATAATAATTAATCCTTTTTCTCATATGTCTTTTCAGGGCCCATCCGATTTGAATCGGGTGGGCCTTTTTCAGTTGTGCACGGGTGGTTGATAAATCCAGCCCGCGTTATGCAAGAGTCACCCCGACCAAGGGTAAGATAATCTGCATTGCAAGGGGGCTGCTGTGTTGGCCGGGTCTTTATTATATTTCTGATCGTTGAGATTGCTGCAGGCGGTAAAACACAGAGTGTCTCGATATGGAGTAGTATTAGTTGTGCATTCCTACTATATATTGCGGTATGGTTTGATATTTGCCTTGACTGAGTCAGGTGAAGACGATACAATTTGCTCAGTTGTTTGATGGCGCAAAAATTGTACCCCCTGGGGTAAGAATTCATGCCCGTCAGATCAGCTGATGGTCATTCAGGTGTCCAGAGTATGGACGGTAAGAGGGAACGCCGTGTGATTCGGTGACGGGCCCGCCGCTGTGACCGGTGACAATTCCCGATTAGTGCCACTGCAACCAATGATCTGGTGTGGGAAGGCGTAGGATGCGGTTGAACCGGGAGTCAGAAGACCTGCCTGGATGAGTGGCTTCTCCACTGGAGAGAAAGTCTGTCAATTGCCGTCGTGGATCAACGGTAATCGCAACTGATTGCGTGGATAATTTGGGATATCCTCGGGTCGATGTTCTTTGTCGGTCTGGGGATTTTTTTTGCCCGGGCCATATATCGGGGACTGTCAAAATACAGCTTGGCCATTCTGTATTTCAAGAGTTCCCTGTCCATTCTTATCCAGGAGGTTTTCATGCGTATCAGTGAACGGAGTATGACCAAAATTGTTTTAAGCCAGGTAAAGGACTGGGACAGCTTTCAACGTATCTTGCGCTTTCTCCTCTAGAGAACGCTGGGTCTGCAGACCAGGAAAGGTGGAAAATCCCTTCCTGGTCTGCGGACCTGTTCACCCCAGACCAAAGAAGGTGCCGACCTGGAAGACAGTCAGGGCCAGGATGTAGGCAAAGAGGGTGTTAAAGGCGATGGAAAAAGCGGCCCATTTCCAACTCCCCGCTTCCTTTGCGATACAGACGACTGTAACGAAACAGGGGGCGTAAAACATGATAAACAGCATGGCTGAGATCGCGACCACACGGTTCCAGTGTGGAGATTTGAGCAGTCGCTCGCCCAGGGGCTGAGAGTCTTCGGCGTCTATCTCGCCCATGGAATAGGCTGTCCCCAGAGTTGAGATGATCACTTCCTTGGCGGCAAAGCCGCCCATAAGGGCGATGTTGGTGCGCCACTCAAAGCCTGCAAGTTTTGAAACTGGTTCCAGGGCTGAGCCGATTCGCCCGGCCATGGAGTAACGCAGAGTGGTTTCTGATTCAAGAATATCGATGGCTGCCAGCTGCTCCTGCTGATTCATGGCAGGTTGTCTCAACTGATTAGGTGGTATTGTTGGATCTGGAATCTCCACGGCTGTGTTGCTTAGGATTGCCTGCCGTTGAGCATCAAATGCAGCCTGCTGATTCTCGGGCAGGCCTGGATACGTCATCATTGCCCAGAGGACGATGGAAAAGGCGAGGATTACTGTGCCGGCCTTTTTGATGTATTGCCAGGTTCGTTCCCACGTGTGGATCCCCAGACCCCGCAGGGTTGGGAAGCGGTATGGGGGCAGTTCCATGACAAAAGGGGTGGGGGCGCCCCTGAGTACGGTTGAACGCAATATTTTAGCTGCAATGAGTGCCACCAGCCAGGCCAGGAGGGTAAAGAGCATCATGTAGATGGCCTTGTGCTCGCCAAAGAAGGCGCCGATGAGCAGGGCCAGAACCGGGACCTTGGCCCCACAGTTCATAAAGGGTACGGTGAGCAGGGTCGCCATTCGTTCCTTGGGTGATCGCAGGGTTCGGGTTGCCATGACCCCGGGGACAGCGCAGCCTCCGGCAATACCACCGGAGATGATAAATGGCATGACCGAAGAGCCGTGCAGCCCGAAGATCCGGAAGATCCTGTCCATCATGAAGGCCACACGAGCCAGGTATCCCGAGTCTTCAAGGAAGGAGATTCCAAAAAACATAAACATGATCAGGGGGACAAAACCAAGAACTCCACCAACACCATCGATGATGCCGGAGATGAACATTGAGCGCAACGGTCCTTCCGTCATCGAATTGCGTATCAAATCACCCAGCCAGACAAAGATACTTTCCATCCAGGCCACCGGGATCTCGCTCCAGGTAAAGGTGAACTGATACAGCCCGAAAAGGATCAGAATCATGGCCACCGGGCCAAGAAAACGGTTGGTCAGTATCTTGTCTATTCGGTCAGTGGTGTAGAGTCTGTCATGATTAAAGCGTTGGCTGACGACCCCCTGACGGAGGATGGATTTGATGAAGCCGTAACGATGATCGGCAATAATCGATTCTGGATAGACTTCAGTGGTCTTGAGCAGGTGTTCCGAGACGGCAGTGACCAGTGTCTCGATCTCAAGTGCGGTACTCTTTGATTCCACCTGACCTTTGGCCAGGATCAGGTCATCATGTTCCAGGTACTTGATGGCGGTGAACCGGGCCGGATAGGAGTGGGTGAGGAAGTTGCGTTCATTGATCAGGGCCAGAAGGGTCAGGATTGTTTCATCCAGATCTTCGCCATACGAGATGTCACGGGGACACCATGACTTGTCTTCCTGAGCGACAGTCAGGGCTGCAGCCATAAGTTTGTCAGTTCCCTGACCATTGCGGGCGATGATTGGAACCACGGGCACTCCGAGCAACTCGGCCAGTTTCTCGGCTTGAATCTCAATCCCCCGGTCCTTGGCCACATCAATCATGTTCAGGGCTATAACCAGGGGGACACCAAGTTCCAGAAACTGGCAGGTGAGATAGAGGTTGCGCTCGAGGTTGGAGGCATCAACAATATTGATGACCACTCGGGGCCGTTGATTGACCAGATAGTCGCGGGCCACCACTTCTTCTTCTGAATATGCGGTGAGAGAGTAAGTCCCTGGGAGGTCTGTTAGGGTGAACCGTTGATTGCCCAAGGTCAAGGAGCCTTCCTTGTAGTCGACGGTAATTCCGGGATAGTTGCCCACGTGCTGACGGGCGCCGGTGAGGTGATTAAAGAGGGTGGTTTTGCCGGCGTTGGGGTTACCGGCCAAAGCCAAAAGGATCTTTTCCATGAGGATCTGTCGTGTCTGTTATGAAATAACGGTTGCGTTCAGCGTCAGAGGTGATGTGTATGACGGGCTGAGGCAAGGGTGGTCGGAGCGGCTCTCAGTGTGATTCAACTCTGGTCTTTATCGTCACTCGGGCAAGAGTTTCCGCAACCTGAACAGCTGCAACTGCAGCCACTGGAAGGAGTCTGGCTGGTTGCCTGCTTGTACTGACGGTAGAGTCTGAGGCCGATAAAAATGACACAGACTGTGACAATAAGAATGATGATGAGGGTCTGGCTCATGGTCGATTTGAATCTCCATATGTTAGGAAGTCCTAATTGGGAAAGCCAAAAAAAATTAGGGAAGAACTTGTCAGTTATAATGAAGTGGTCACCAGGATATTCTTGATGCTTTCCTGGTCAAGACTCAAAGTGGAGCCATGAACCTTCAACAGACATTGCGATCCTCCATGCCTAGGGCAGACCAGTTCAATCTCCTCACCTGGATAAACCCCCAGGGCGGCCATGCGTGCACAGAGCTTGCGGTCTCCAGTGACCTTGCAGATCTTGACCGGGCCTGAATGGCAAGATTCGGACAACGGGGTGAACTCTTGTGAAACTCCGGTCTTATTGTCTTTTTTATGCATGGGATCCATGCAACAATATTTCTTCTTCAATTTTGTGAAAGTCATATGGGCTCCGCATAAAGAAGATAATTAGGTACAACAAACTTTAAGGGCTGTCAATATTTTATCAAGGCTTTATTTAATGGGGTGACGGGTTGTCCAGGGCCAGGGATCAGGGGAGATTCAATTGAGTGAAAGGAATGAGAGACTGTGGTGTCGAGTCCCTTTATATGAATAATAATGTAATATGGAGTTGAAGGAGGATAAGGTAACTCAGGCCGACTGATTAAATCCTGAAGAAGGGTTGGGAAGGTGGAACCCATGGTAACAGATCTTGATTTTGAGACGCAGTTCAAGTGCAAGCCCTGAGGATTGAAGGCTTACACTTGAACTGGAGCAGGTGCGGTGTGGACACCAGAAAAGGGAGCGTGGATGGCCACTCTTCAATATGTTTGATGCATAGTTCTGATGGTCTCGCCTGCGAATATCCAGCCCCCAGGAGCGTTTCTTGCTTTTAATCAACTCACCTGCTTGCGGTGGGGTTGGTCATTGTTGTCTTGATTGAGTGATTTACCCAATTGTAAAAGAGAAATGGGGCCATCAACCTGGTAGCAAAGTGTGTTTTCTCCCGACCGAGAGATTGCATTATCGTCAGCAACTGTCGGTCGTGTCAAGAGTGTTCCTGGCAAAACGATAGAGGTGGTCGTTGACCATAAGCTGCTGGTCCAGGGTCATGCTGTCCCAGGAACCATCTTTGGCGCATTGTGGATATCTCTGGGCAAACACCCGGTTCCAGCCTTTTGAGCTCTTGGATTCTCTCCAGAGGACAGATGCACCCTTGTCGTTGCCAACCTGATGACAACTTTGACATAAACTTTTGAAGGTTTTACCACCTTGACCCCAGGCACTGCTCTCCCATTCGAGAGGGCCGTCGCCAATGCGTCGGAGGGTCCCGGTCGATTCATCAAAACGGGACTGAGGTCGGGCATTGGCGTGAACGGTAAATCCAATGAATAACATGACAAGCAATACAATTGTTCCCTGTTTCATGAAGATCTCCTTTAATGTCGCCTTGATTATGTCCCCTGACCTGATCGCAGCGACAAAAAAACAACGTGTACCACATTTTGGTATATATAGGATAGACTATCAGTTAATTTCGTCAAGCTCTTTTTGTAACGATCGGTACAAATAAATCCAAGCTGTAGGGCGTATGATATTCGGGTTGATTGTGGCAAAAGAGCTTGATAATCGAACTGTCTAGAATTACAATGATTTGTTAAAAGTTCTGGATGGATGGCGGGTCAATCTTCGTTGCTGATTCTGACCACAATATGGTCGGCTTCGCTGTTACGAAGGGTTAGCGTACTCCCCATGACGCGCAGAGCAACTGGATCATAGAGTGGTGCCCGGCCTTGAATGGTGACCACGGTTCCAGGGACCAGACCCATCTCACGCATTCTTCTTCCCATCTCACCTCCAGCCTTGATGGCAATGATTTCCCCGCTTTGGTTTTTTTTCATATCTCGTAGTCTGATTTCTGCCATGATTTTCTGATCCTGAGCTTAAAGGGAGTGTTGGGTGTTCCTAACTTTGTTTGAATTGATTTTATAGCCACTTGATATGGTCAAGTCAAGTAGCTTGAAGGATTGAGGGTAAAATAAGAAATTTTGTTATAGTGTGGGCAGGAAGGGCGAACTGAAGCAGTATTTTGAGAGAAGCGTTGAGATTAAAAATTTGATCAGGTGTCCTGAAGCGTAATCCAGCAATCGTTGCGAGCTGAGCGAAGACAGGCGTCACAGACCTTCATCGCGGCCAGACCTTCGGTGACCGGGATCGGATTTGGGCCCTGATCAGTGAGAAATGCATACCAGTCGTGAAGAAGAGGGATGATGGTTGAGCATGGTTGGGCATGTGGCAGTTGTATAATTCTGTTTCCCTGGACAAGTTCCAGGCGGTCATGGATCTGGTCACCGTGCAGTTCACCGCTGCTGCCAATAAATTCATAGCGTCCACATCGAGCCGGGCTGATTTTACTGCTGTTAACCGTACCGATGATCGTTCCCATTTCAATCTGCGCGGTGAAAAGATCTTCGAGATTGGGGTTATGGATCAGGCGAATACTTGCCCGGACCCTAATGATTTCCTGGTTTGTAATGAAACGCAGGGCATCAAAAAGGTGCACTGCGGTGTGAAGGATTACCCCGGCACCTGCCTGGCTCGGGTCTTCAAGCCATGTCAGGGAAGACGGTTCGAGCCGATGGCTGCCCGTGAAGCCGTAAAGCGTGCCTATCAATTTGATAGAGTCTCGCATGGCATGGATGATCGGGTTGTAGCGTAGGGTCTGGGCCACGGTCAGGCGCAGGTTCTGGTTTCGGGTGAGAGAGAGTATCTCGCGGGCCGAGGCGAGGGTGTCTGCCAGTGGTTTTTCCAGAAGCAGTGGTTTTCCAGCGATGGCACATTCACGGGCGATTGCAAGATTGAGCGTCGGGGGAGTTGCTGCAATCACCGCCTCAATATCCTGGCAATAAATCAGCTTGCGCCAGTCGCTCAGGTAATTGGCTCCCCACTCCGCCCCTTGTTGCTGACCGATGGCAGATCGTCTGGAAATTGCCTTGAGCCGTAAATTCGGGCAGTCGTTCAGGATATGGGTGGCATAGCGTGAACCGTGCTTACCGGTCCCAATGATTCCAATGTTGATTGTGTTCTTTCTCATTCTTGAATAATGCTCAAGGAGAGAGCAACTTGTCAAGAAGCTCTTGATAGAAATATCAATTGGTTGAATGGCCAGTAGAGCAAATTAAACTGACATGGCAGTAAGTATTGACAATAGTGATTTTTTATCTATAAGAACCGATGGTTAGATGAGTTGCGCAAAAAAAATCGGTAAGATATGTCAAGTTATCCTGCCCAGTATGATTCTTCAGTGTCTGGCGTGTTGTGTCATAAATCTTTTTATTTCAGGATATTATCGTTCTTAATGTAAATCCGTTTTCTGGCATGAATCTTTCATTCGATTATTCTGAGATGTATGCAGGCGTAACCTTTTTCAACAGTGGAAAAATGGTTGTCTGTTGTGAAAAAGAATATATTGAGAAAGGACAGGATATGACGGTTGGGTTGAGCAGTGAAGAAAGTTTGTCAAGCAGTTCTGTTGTTGATTGTGCGTCTGATAAGTATCATCTCTGTCCGAGCTATTTTGCTGAGATGGGCGAATATCAACTGTTGACCGCTGAAAAGGAATGTTATTACAGTGAGGTGATCAGAAGCAGTTTTGAGTCCATTATTTGCGAAATCATTAATGCTGATATTGAGTTGTCTGGTTTGCGAGCCCTGCAGAAAAAGTTGTCCGTTTACCAGAGCAAAGACCCTGCTCTGTCCCCAAGAAATAAATTTCTGCTATCCGTCTGTGCTAAACTTGACCAACTGGTCAGTCGAAATTCTGATCTGGAACAATTGCTGGTTCTTCAGCACCAGGTCCATTCTCTGCGTCATGAGTTGGAGGTGGCTAAGACCATCATGGTGAATTCAAATCTTCGCTTGGTGGTTTCAATTGCCCGATATTATATTCATAATGAAATGCCGTTCAGTGATATCATTCAGGAGGGGAACATCGGGCTGATGCGCGCTGTGTTCCGGTTTGATGCTCGGCGTGGAAATCGCTTCTCCACCTATGCCACCTGGTGGATCAAACAGTCAATTACCCGGGCATTGATGGACAAGACCCGGACAATTCGTCTGCCGATTCACTTTATTGAAAAGCAGAAATTGTATTATCGTTCTGTCCAGAATTTGCGGGATGATTTGCGACGTGAACCAACCCTTCATGAAATCTCACGGACGTCGAATATTTCTTTGGTTAAGATTACGGAAATACTTGAAGGAGCCCGGGATACTATTTCTCTTGAAACACCTGCTGGTGAGGGAGATGATGTAACTCTGAAGGATTTTATTGGCACCCCCAGCGAGTTGTCACCAGATGAGGAATTAATCAATAAACAACGGTCTGAGCAAATCGATAAATTACTCTCTACCTTGAATGAACGTGAGAAATTTGTACTGACCCTCCGTTATGGTCTTGGAAATAATCCTGAGCAGACTCTTGCGGAAATTGGCAGGCAATTACAGATTTCCCGTGAACGGGTGCGTCAGATTGCCCAACAGGCCTTGACTCGTCTGCGTCACCCGATTCGAGTGAATATTGTAGCAGATTATATGAACAGTTAAGGTCACTCAGGATAAAGTAACACTTGAACTGCACCATTTATAGTTTGATATCTTCGGCTTTCCTCCCATTATTTCTTCTCCTCTGGTTTTTTTGTTGAGGGGACCGGCAGATAGCTGTGGTCAGTATTGACCATGTACTGCGATCCTTGCTGGTTGAGTCAACAATGAAACGCCCGCACAGGAGAATCTGTGTCCTTCATCACTGCCATAGTTCTCAAAAAAGCCCATAGGTTATAAGCAAGAGACTGATGTGACAGATGCTATAACCAATTCCTGGGCCCATGACCTGCAGGGGATGCTCAGGGACTTTCAAATCAACTGGTTTTGCTGGCTCTGTTCGGTTAAGGTAAAATGGCTTGGTAACATCGGATGATGGGCAGTATGCCTCCATATTCATTAACTGGAAAAACCTGATCTGTTTTATGGAAAGCCAACTTTTCCAATACCGCTCCCCCCTGCAGTTTCTAGACGTGGCGGCTCAGCTTGCAAGTTCCTTGGCCACTATTCATGATAAATACCATGTGCATGGTGCTCTTTCTCCTGCTGTTCTCTCTCTTCATGGTGGGGGCTCAGGTGTTACCTATCATATCCAGGAACCCAATGAGGATCTGATAGCTTCAGCGAAGGATACCTCTCATCTGACTTCGGTTCGCCTGCCATATCTGGCGCCCGAGCAGACCGGTCGGATGAACAGAACCGTTGATGGTCGGGCTGACCTGTATAGCCTCGGAGCAATTTTTTATGAGATGTTGACCGGCCAAAAGGTCTTTACCGCAATTGATCCCATGGAGATGGTGGCGGCGCATCTCTCCCTGGTACCTGAATCCCCATCTCTGTGCAATCCGGCCCTGCCGGAGGCTCTTTCATCGATTGTCCTGAGTCTGCTGGCCAAGGCCCCGGAGATGCGATACCAATCGGCATACAGTCTTGTGAGTGATCTTGATCGTTGTCGCAGCCAGTTGCGTGACCATAACGAGATCAGGGGATTTACGCCTCATCTCGATGAGGTTCATGCCTTAATGCATTTGTCCGAGAAACTCTATGCCCGGGACAATGAATTGACGGTCCTGGCCAGGGTCTATGGTGAGGTGGCAAAGGGTGGAGGACGGGTTGTCTGGGTTGCAGGCAACGCTGGGATTGGTAAATCCAGGCTGGTCAGGGAATTCGGGCGAACTGTGAAAGAGGCGGGCGGCAGTTTCATCAGCGGTAAACCTGATCAGTACCGGCGTGAAATTCCGTACGGTCCCCTGCTTGACGCCCTGCAGAGACAACTTTGTCTGTTGCTGACTCGTTCCCGAGCGAATCTTGCCTCGTGGCGTCAGCGACTGGAAGAGGCCCTTGGTGTGAATGGTCGGTTGATGACGGATGTTCTGCCTCTCCTGGAAACTATTATCGGACCTCAGTCTCATACAGTTCCGGTTGAGCCAGACGCCGCCCTGAATCGATTTCAGCTTGTTCTCATGAATTTTATCCAGGCCCTGGCAGAAAAAGACGCCCCTCTGGTCCTGTTTCTCGATGATCTGCAGTGGATAGATGTTGCCACTCTTAAATTTCTTCGTCTCTTTCTCACCAGTAACCGAATGGACTACGTCCTTGTGGTTGGCGCCTATCGAGAGAATGAACTTGACGAAGAGCATCCTCTTCAGGATCTGCTGAACCTGAATGAGAGCAAGGTTCGAAGTGATCTTTTGCGGCCGGAATCCCTGACAGAGGCCGATATTGTAGCGTTGTTGCAAGACTCTCTGCTTGATGACCTGGTGGGTGGAGATGACCTGGTCAAGATTCTTCGCCTCAGTTCGGGGGGAAATCCCTTTTTTCTTTATCTCCTCCTGCAGAAAATTCATGCCGATGGTCTGTTCAGTCGTTCTGCTCATTCAGGAAAATGGCAATGTGATCTGGAAGGGATTCAGAATGTGGCCATGACTCATGATGTGGTGGAGATGATGATCTCTCTGCTGCATAGGCTGCCGGAGGAAACAACTGGATTACTGTCCCTTGCCGCCTGCGTCGGCAATCGTTTTGATCCGGGCTTATTGGCTCGCTATCAACAGACCTCTGTGGATGGGGTCATGGAGATTTTGTCTCCTGCGCGTATACTGGGTCTGTTGATTGAAACCGACGAGGGTTTGTGCTTTTCCCACGACCGGGTTCAGCAGGCAGCCTATGACCTGTTAGCAGCAGCGCAGCGATCTGCCAAACATCTTGCCCTTGGGCGCCTGCTTTTGGCGGAGGCGGCCGAAGAAAGTGTCCCCAATCGTATGATTTTGATTGTGGATCAGTTCGCAGCTATTCCGCGAGATCTGATTGCTCCGGAAGAACAGATTCATGTGGCAGGATTTTATCTTGCTGCCGGCCGTCAGGCTCGGGATTCTGTGGCCTTTGATGCGGCCCTGGATTATTTTCGCCTTGGATTGGAACTGCTTCCTGATCAGGTCTGGAAAGAGCATTATGGCCTTGCCCTGAATCTCCATAGCGAAGGGGCGGAAGCGGCCCTGCTCTGTCATGATCATGATCTGATGATTTCCCTGTCCAGTTGTGTCCTAGAGCAGGGCCTGACCTTGCTCGACCGGGTCAAGGTGTATGAAATTAAAATCAATGGTCTGATTGCTCTGGATCTCCAGATTGAGGCTGTTGAAATGGCCTTGCCTGTCTTGGCAGGCCTCGGGGTTTCGCTCCCGTATCACCCCGACCTGCCTCGGGTTCTTTTTGAACTCCTTCATACAAAATGGCATCTTGCGGGTTGTTCTGTGGAATCCCTGGGCGAGATGGGGCTGATGTCTGATCCGGCCAAGCTTGCCGCCATGCGAATTTTGTCATCTATTGGTTCTTCTGCGTATCTCCTTGATCCAAAACTTTTTCTCATGGTGATATGTGCTACTGTAAAATTGTCAAAAACGTATGGGGTTGCTCCGCAATCCGCATTAGGTTATGCCGGTTATGGTATTATACAGAGCGCACATTTGTTTGATATTTGCCAGGGGGTTCGATTTGGGCGTCTGGCCCTGAAATTATTGGATCAACCGATCTGTCAGTCAGCTCGCTC
>FLOH01000777.1_pt1 | contig 58213 bp, 49 predicted proteins | sample 756751 | NCBI WGS metagenome assembly FLOH01 (sample SAMEA4026879, study PRJEB14308) | marine metagenome | biome: coastal water; material: water | depth 74 m
ACCTTCAATTGCCTTCCATGATTTTGGTACTTCTCCTGGAACTTCTGTGGATGTTACCTTAACAGCGCTGCTCATCGACTTTTATGGAAACTCCATCAAAGGCGGACGCATTCTATTTAGTGCTATTGGTGCCAGCGGTTGGAAGGATGCAGACGGTAATGCTTTACCTGTCCCCATTCAGGTTACCGATGATAATGGAATGGCCGTCGTAGTCGTAACATTCAACCGAGCCTTATGCACGCCAAATTTTGATGCAGGCGGCGTGAATGTTGTCTCATATGATCCTTTTACCGCTTTTGTTTGGGGCACGCTCATCGATCCCCAAATTACCTCAAGTGATCAATCGACAATTGAGCTAAGACGCTCAATCCCAGAGTAAATAGTAGCGACAGGGAATAGAAAATATGTTCAATCCTCAATTTCAAAAACTCGGTGATATCCTTATTCATGAAGGTATTCTGGATGAAGCTAAACTGGGTCAGGCTCTGGAACGTCAGAAAACCACCAAAGAAAAACTGGGTAAACTGCTTATCAGAATGGGCATGATAAACGAAGCCGATTTGGTTAAGGTTTATGCGCTGCAACTTGGCCACCCGGCAGTTTTTGAAGAAGATTTGATGAAGGTTGATAGTGCCATTGTCAATATCATTCCAGAAGATTTTGCCTATGAGAATATGTCTCTAATCCTGGCAAAATCAGAGACCACGATTGTTGTGGCAATGGAAGATCCGGAAGATTTGGGGACTGTTGATTCCATCGAGAAGCTGACAAATTTAAAAGTTGAGGTTTATGTAGCTGGTGAATCCTCTTTGCATTCAGCCATCGAATATCATTATGGTAAGATCAGACAAACTGGTGAAGTGGATGCAGCTTTATCAAACATTCAGGTATTTTCAGGAGATGAGGAAGATAGCTCACTTGTTGATCTGACCTCAGAAGGTGTGAGTGATGAGGATGCGCCTTTTGTCAAATTAGTTAACCTGATATTGGCCGAGGCAGTAAAAGAACGATCGACTGATGTTCATATTGAGCCACAATCTCATGAAGTGAGTGTCCGTATTCGTATCGATGGTGTGTTACAGAAAATCATGACACCACCCATATCATCACTGAGTGGTATTACGACCCGCTTGAAAATTCTTTCAAATCTTGATATCGCTGAGCGTCGGCTCCCCCAGGATGGACGCATGAGTCTCAAGATGGGGGATCGTGAGATCGATGTGCGTGTATCGGTTTTACCCACGGTTCATGGCGAGAAAATAGTGATGCGACTCCTTGATAAGGGCAGCTTTAATCTTGATCTTACCACATTGGGCTTTAGGGCAGAAAATCTCCTCACATTTGGGCGGTGGATTCGACAACCTTATGGTATGGTCGTTATCTCAGGTCCAACAGGTTCAGGTAAATCAACTACGCTATATGCATCCCTAAAAGAAATAAAAAGTGAAGGCACAAATATTACGACTGTTGAGGATCCTGTTGAATACCAGATGGATGGGATCAACCAGGTTGCAGTGCGTGAAAAAATAGGACTGACATTTGGCTCAACGCTGCGCTCAATTTTACGTCAGGATCCAGATATTCTCCTCATTGGTGAAATTCGCGATGAGGAAACAGCAGATATTGCCATCAAATTTGCTTTGACCGGTCACCTGGTGTTTTCCACAGTACATGCCAATGACGCCCCCTCCACTATTACACGACTGATCGACATCGGTGTCCAGCCCTTTCTGGTTGGCTCAAGTTTGAATCTGGTTGTTGCTCAACGTCTGGTGCGGACAATCTGCCCCAACTGTAAAGAGGAATACATGCCTGACCAGAATGAACTCGATCGTTTAGGCTTAAAAGCGGGAGCGCATAAATATTTTCATGGCCGTGGTTGTGTGCAATGTCGTCAGACCGGGTACCGTGGTAGATCGGGTATCTTTGAAATTCTAGAAATGCGTCAACCCATTCGCAAATTGGTATTTGAAAATGCGAACCAGGAAATCATCCGAGAAAAAGCCCAAGAGATGGGTATGGTCTCGTTACGCGAGGCGGGCATAAAGAAACTTATTGATGGTATGACAACATTTGAAGAAGTAACCCGCTCCACTGTAGAGGATTTTTAAGTGGTAGAAATGATCTCAAACCCCAATGCTGATAAGCAAAAAGAAGCAGATGCGAGAGAAGAAGCATTTGCAAAAATTGCCGAGGGCAGCAAAAAGAAAAAACCTAAAGAGAAGCAGTGGGGGGACGACTTCATTGAGGAATTCAACCTATCCCTGGCCAAGATCAAATCCCGCGTACCTCTTAAAAACCTGGTATTCTTTACCCGGCAATTGTCAACCATGTTTGCCGCAGGATTAACCCTTGAAAAATCTCTCACAAATCTTGCACAAGAAGAGAAAAATGTAGGCTTAAAAAAAACGCTGAGCTCTGTGGCAGACGATATCCGTCGCGGGTTAAGCCTTTCAGATGCCATGGAGAAACATCCTGGGACATTTGACAATCTCTTTATTGCCTTAGTGAAAGCCGGGGAAGTCAGTGGTAGTTTACAAACCATTTTAGATCAATTGGCCAGCTATATTGAAAATGTTTATGATACAAATCAGAAAGTTAAATCTGCCTTATACTATCCCTTTATGGTGTTGGGCTTTTTAGGTGCTGTTCTGGCGATTATGCTCATATTTATCGTGCCACGTTTTAACGAAGTTTACCAATCACTTGGTGCTGATCTTCCAGCAGCAACACAATCTCTGGTCCGAATTTCCGAGCTGGTCTCTCATCATTTCGGGAAAGTGCTCTTCTTCAGCTTCGTAGGGTATATGGGAATATGGATGTTGTCACTCACACGCCGCGGTGGATATGTTATCGATTCAATGAAATTGAAGTTCCCGGTTTTTGGAACGCTGATTAATTATAATATTTATAATAAGATGACGAAAACGCTTGGCATTTTATTGGGCGCTGGTGTACCCGTCCTGCCATCGATGAAACTGATCGAGCGCGTTGTAAACAACAAGGTTTACGCTCGGGCGATAAAGGGGAGTGCGGATTATGTCCGCGATGGCTATAATATTTCAGCGGCATTTCGAATCAGTGGAAAATTTCCGTCCATTATGCTCCAACTCATCTCCACAGGTGAGGAAACGGGAGAGTTGGATAATTTATTGGAGAAGGCATCGCAATTTTATTCAAAGCAAGTTGATTCCATGGTTACCCGCATGACATCCCTGATTGAACCGTTGATGATTATGTTTGTTGGCGGATTGATCACTCTCGTGCTCTTCGTAACCTATTTACCTGTCTTTTATATTGGTCAGGCCATGAAGACAGGGATGTAAATAGCCTCGCCGGTAAGTAAGTGGTTCCATTTAATATGCTCCTGTTTGGTTTAGTGATCGGGATCAGCCTCGCCGCCATACTCAAATATTTAATCGAAATAACATCTCGAGACCTGCCTCTCTTTTCAAAAAGCGCACACTGCCCCGCCTGTGAACAAAATATGGGGCTCAGCAGTCAAATCCCGATCATTGGTTATGCCCTCACCAGGGGGAAATGCCCACGATGTGGTCAAAAACGGCCCCTCACCATCCCTTTGCTGGAAATATCTTTGATTTCCTTTAGTGTCTGGGCTTTTGTTACTCTGGGAGTGAGCCCAGCGTTCCAAGTGTCTTTACTCTGGATGGGCTTGATTGGCGTGGCTGTGGTAGATTATAATAAGTGGATCATCCCAAATTATTTTGTTCTGATCATCCTGTTTGTTGGATTTATTGCCATGGTATCTGGGGATGGGAGTCTTAAACATGCCCTCTCAGGAATGGGAGTTGCCGCCATCGTGTCTCTGTTTTTAGTACTTCCTCAACGTTTTGGCACTACTTCCAAGACGCTGGCATTAGGGGATGTTAAACTCTGTCTTGCCGTGGGACTCTGGCTGGGCTGGGTGCTTGCCATTTATGTGTTTTTCAGTGCCAGCTTACTGGCAACTTTCATCTGGATTATATCCGGTCCAACTCAGGGCTTTTCAACCCAACGCCGCTTACAATTTGGCCCATTTGTTGCCCTTTCAACAATGCTCTTTGGGATAGGGCGAGCAGTGGATCCACAATTTGTAACTCATTTGCTTACCTTTAGATTTTAAATATCTTGCGTGCATAAATTTTAACAATTATGAGACCGGGCAACATGGTCTCACACTAAAGCTCGATCTGACTAGGAGAATGACAAATGGATACGCTTAATATTTCTGGATACGGCGATGACCTTACCATTAACGGGGTTCGCATTGGAGATTTGGGTCCCGCTGAACATGAAGCGATTGAACTGGAGAAAGGGGGACAGAATTATTCACCCCTGGAAAATGTGGTTGTGAGTGAAGTCCTTGACAGTTCTACCCTGATTTGTCGCAAACCAGACCCCGCTGGGATAAAAGCCTATATTGAAGAAGAATTGGTTGATGGATTATGTTGCTACTCAGCAGTCAACCAGGGTCAATTAAATAAAATCATTGTGGATGCCGTCATAGCCCATCTTCGGGACGAAAAGATTCCTACTGTCCCACGCTCTATCCGCCACAAATACATGGCCGCCTTTCTCATGGCCGTCACTGCAATCACCAAAATGGACAAAGTCGTTCCAAAAGTAGCCGGTGTGGAAGCTCCAGAGCTTATGGCCAAACTTTCCAGACGCTGGGGTTATCGAATCAAGGGCATCCCTGCCAATGAGGCCATCATCATTGTCGCTGAGGAAAATTTTCATGGTCGGTCATTATTTGCCATTTCTGCATCTACCGATCCCATGTCCAGGGAAGATTTTGGACCCTTTCTACCCGGTATTGAATCCGTGCCTTTCAATGATATTGAAGCGCTGAGAAAAGTATTTGAAGCCAAGGGCGCTAAAATCGCTTCCTTCATTGTTGAACCCATCCAGGGAGAAGCCGGTGTAATTGTACCTGATATAGATTATTTCCCGCAAGTAGCAGCGTTGTGTAAAAAGCACAATATTCTACTTTGCGTAGATGAAGTGCAGACTGGCTTTGCCAGGACCGGAGCCAACTTTGCTCATCAGCTATTCAATATCAAACCAGATCTCATGGCCTGTGGCAAGGCTGCTGGGGGCGGTATTATGCCCGTCTCGTTTGTGGCTGGTCGCAAAGAAGTAATCGATGTACTTACTCCCGGTTCAGAGGGGTCGACCTTTGGTGGGTTTCCACTAGCCTCTGTTACAGCAGTATTTGCCATTAAAGCGATGGTAGACCAGGATCTGGCTAAAAATGCCAGAGAGATGGGTGCTCGGCTACAGGGACAATACGCAAAGATCAAGGCCGAATTTCCGGGCAAGATCAAAGAGGCGCGCGGTGCAGGCTTACTGACTGCTTTCGAGATGTATGATAAACCGGGTCTGGATGGCCATGTTGTATCGGTAAAATTGTTGGAAAAAGGCGTCTATGCAAAAGAGACCCATAAGACAATAGTCCGCCTGGCGCCAGCTTTGACCATCACAGCCGAGGGCATAGACAAGATTGGTAAGGCCATTCGGGAAGTAATTTCAGAATTGTAAATGAATGATTGACCACCTTGCGAAGATTTTTGCCCTTCGCAAGCTGAATTGAATATTTTGAATCATGCACTGGTCATGGCGCTTTTGTATTTAAAAACCCTGGTTACAAATCCATTCTTATAGGCCGTCGTAGACTCTAATTTCCAACTATCCTGGTCAAGAGGCTGTTTAAAGAGGGGCAGGCCATTTCCGAGAATAGCCGGCACCTGGGTCAGGATCATTTCATCGATAAGAGCAACCCTAAGAAAGTCGTCTACAACCTGCCCTCCATCTAGATAGATATGCTTGATCCCCTGACGTTCCCAAGCTGCAATGAGTTCACTGGGGCTACCACTGGCATAAGCGACCAATGCTCCCTCGGGTAGGGTCCGTGCTGAAGGGCGATTACTGAGAACAATGACTGGTAAGCTAGCGTAAGGCCAGCCATGGAACTTAAGAACTTGATCAAAGGTATTGCGACCCATTACAAGTGCATCAACACTTCCCATGAGTGCGGAGAATCCATAATCTTCATTACTCCCAACATCTGGTTCAGACATCGTGTTCAACCAATCCACACCGCCATCCACATCAGCGATAAAGCCGTCAAGACTGATGGCCATAAATACTGTGATTCTCATTGTTCTCCTCGATTACATTTGGGCAAGACTATGATACTCGAACTGGTCGAACACTCATGAGATAGAGGGGCACGAAACGTGCAACGGTCATGATCTCCCCGGGGATCAACCACATTCTGTTCAGCCTTTTGTGGGTTCTGCCAGGTGGCGAAAGTCTTGATATCCTGGGCTTTCAAACATATCAGGACATAGTGAAGAAGCATGGCATAGCGTTCATAAATCCATGCGTAGCCTGTAATACCACCTGCTTTTACAGCCAGAATCTGGCCTGTAACAGCAATCAGAATAGTCCTTGAAAGCGTAAAAATCCTGTCACTGCGATGCACTAAAATGATTGAAAATATGTTAACGACTCTGGCCTGGTTCTTTTCGGTCTGCAGGCTTCCCCCAGCACTGATAACAGCATTTCCAACACTGAGGATTTCGCCGGTTTTAGGGAACAGCTTTATCACTTGATAGTTGCCTTCATTGCTGGAAGCTAGGTATGGGTAGCGCCACAAACAAGATTTTCAAGATGCTCATGAAAATGCCAGTTGCATTGAAATAATTTGGAAAATGCTTGCGAGTCAGGGAAAAGCCCTGCTCCAAAGGGAACAGGGCTCATGGGAAACGGAGGTGTTAGACCCGCCGCTGAGCGGGTTGGGCGTCCTCGCGGACATCTAACGGTTTTTTTACAGATTCATACCTTCTTGACGACGGATATAAGTCGGCACATGCAGATCATCGCTAAAATGCATGATCACATCTTCGGCTTGTTGCCTTTCATAAGTCGGAGTCTCAAGCCGTTGACGATCTGGGAAACTGTCCAGACGAGGCGCAGCTTTCGGCTCAGTGAAATTCTGGATTTGCGGTTCTATTTTAATTTCGTTCATGGCAGTTGGCCCCACAGGAGGCATACCTGGGCGATAAGGGCGCGCTGCCTGGGTGTCTTTTCGATCAAAACGCAGTTCACTATCATGGTTAAAACCAGTAGCGATGACAGTTACCCTGATTTCGTCACCCATATTTGGGTCGACAACAGCACCGAGAATGATGTTCGCCTGTTCGCCAACCTCTTCAAAGATTAGATTGGAGGCTTCATCGACTTCTGCCAGGGTCATGCTGGGTCCACCAGTGATGTTAATTAGCAAGCCCTGTGCACCTTGTATGTTTGTATCATCCAGCAGAGGTGATGAAATAGCGGTCTGAGCGGCCATTATAGCGCGTTCTTCGCCTGAAGCTATGCCTGTACCCATTATGGCATCACCCATGCCTTCCATGACCGTTTTAACATCTGCATAATCAAGGTTGATGAGACCGTGTACATTGATCAGATCCGAAATACCTCTTGTGGCTTGGTGAAGAACTGAGTCAGCTTCCAAAAAGGCATCAACCATGCTGGTATTTTTATCAACGATTGAGAGCAGGCGTTGATTAGGGATAATGATCAGCGTATCCAGATACTTACGCAGATTCTCAGTACCTTCCTGACCACGTTTGGCTCTAGGTGGACCTTCGAAACGAAAAGGTGTGGTTACGATGCCGATAGTCAATGCACCAATTTCCTTGGAAATACGGGCTACAACTGGCGCGGCTCCAGTTCCGGTTCCACCGCCCATCCCGGCGGTTATGAAAACCAGGTCAGAACCATCAAGTGCCGCTGCAATCGCCTGAGCATCTTCCTCAGCCGCTGCTTCACCAACATGAAGCTTGGCGCCTGCACCTAAACCCTTGGTAATGGTTTTACCAATCTGAATCTTAACATCAGCCTTGCTGTGATCCAAGGCCTGAGCGTCAGTGTTTACTGCAATGAATTCCACACCGCTAAGTTGGGAATCAACCATGCGATCGATGGCATTGCTACCAGCGCCTCCCACTCCGATGACGCGAATGCGGGCCTTCTGCTCTTTTAGACTATCAAATTCAAACAACATGTTCTTATCCTCCGTTTTGGATGTGGTTTCTTATTAAAAATTTTTCTTGAAAAATTCGGTGATTTTAGTAGCCATTCGACCCAACGCACCCGTGTCATATCCAAGTTTATCTTCAGATTGAAATTTTGCAGCGTAGGCAATTAATCCAGTGACCGTGGCATATTCAGGGGAATCAATCATTTCCGTGGTGTCGATAAATCCGATAGGACTACCCAGACGGACTGGTAAATCGAACACGCGTTTTGCCAGTGAAACGATCCCCGGGATTTTTGAGCCCCCACCAGTGAAAACGAGCCCGGAATTCAAATGTTTTAGCATACCATTATCAGCGAGATTGGCTTTGACCATTCTCAAGATCTCATCCATGCGAGCTTCGATGTACATGGAAAATTCTGATTCGTTCATATTGCGGTCTTGCCTGCCGCCAGCACCTTTGACATCAAAGACCTTGTCAACCTTAGTGTCCTCGGTAAAGCAATGTCCAAATTTCAATTTAAGTTCATCGGCCTGTTCCTCTGTGATTCGCAAAATCCCTGCAATGTCGGAAGTGACCTGATTGCCTCCAAAAGGGAGCGAAACGGTGTGTTCCACACCAAATTTTGACATGACGATTGCATCTGTAGTCCCGGCACCGATATCTATGAGACCCACGCCAATCTTTTTCTCTTCCTCGGTCAAAACGGATTGAGCTGAGGCAATCGGCTCGAGAATAAAATCTCTGACCTGGCAACCCGCCTGTTTCACGGCTGTAATAATATTTTTGGTACTGGCAGTGGCAGATGTTACCAGATGGACCTGGGCTTCCAGGCGACGTCCCGTCATACCCACGGGGTTACGTAAACCTGTTTCATCATCCACAGTGAATTGTTGGGGAATTACATGAATAATGCGTCTTCCAATTGGCAGACCAACCGCCTTGGCGGATTCGATTACCCGCTCCACATCTTCTTCTGAAATTTTTAGTTCACCATCGCCGGAGCGATTGGAGGGATCTGCAATACCAATGACTCCAGTGGCATTTAAGCTGAAAATGTGTTCACCGGCTATACCCACTGTAACATAATCCGCTTTTATTCCAGCGCTTAGTTCAATGGCATCAAGGGCAGTGCGTATGGCATCAGCAGTAGCCTGAATATCGACAATGGTTCCTCGTCGCAAACCTGTCGATGGGGAAGAGCTTAAGCCAACGACCTTGAGAACATCATCATGATCGGGCTCTGCTGCAATAGCACACACCTTTGAGGTTCCAATGTCGATGGCAACGTAAATTCCACGGCTGTTCATCGTTTCTCTCGCTCCTTTACGATGACCTGTCGATCAAATCGCAGATCGATATATTGATAGGGGCTGATAATCCCTGAGTCAGATTCGTCAGCTACAAATTTTTCCAAAATGATACTATTAATCAGGGCGTCTTCCTCGTTGCCTAAAAATACAGTGGTCCCATGGGTGGCAGAAATCAGCTTGATGCCACGTCTGTCATAGGAGACCTCAGAAATGTCTAAATAAATATTTTGGTGTTGCTGGCGAATCTTTTTAAGAAAATCTACCAGCATTTGAACGGTCTCATCAGAAATGACCTGCCCAATATCCGAGGATAGCAATTCGACATTGATGCCAGTAATAATGGGCAAATTGTAGAGCATTCCTTTATCGGGCAGGGGAAGCAGGATTGCCTTTTCATCAAGTGTCATTATGGTTTGAATGGCTATATATGCCACGGGGAGTACATCATAGAGGTATATATCCAATTCGTCGGGGTAATGCCGTGTCGCTTTGGCACTTCGAATCAAGGGATATTCCAGAAAGCTGTTTTGAATCGCGTTGAGGTCCAGATCCATGAGTGATTTCCCAAAATAGGGTTCTGTAAGACTTTTTACTCGCTCAGGGCTCATAGTACGCTGGCCATAGAGATTTATGGATTCAATCCGATCACTTTCGATGAATCGAGCATAATTAAGACTGAGCGCACCTATAAAAAAGACACTCCCAAAAATGGCGGCGCTAAAAGCCCAGCTCAGTGGCGTAATTGTGTTTACCCGACCCACTTATTCCCCAGCCTCAAGAAATAATTCATGCAATTTCCAGATATCTCCAGCACCCATGGTGATTAAAAGGTCGCCAGACCGTAAAAGCGGAACGAGATAAGCATGGACTGCCTCGATATTTGGTATTAGCCGAACACTGCCATTACTCTCATTGATAATCAAATCTGAGCTGACTCCAGGAATGGGTAATTCTCTGGCGGGATAAATATCCGTGAGGATGGGCAGATCGGCCAATTCTAAGGCAGTGGCAAATTCTCCAGCAAAGTCTCTCGTTCGGGAATATAAATGTGGTTGAAATACGGCAATAATTCTGGATCCTGGCCATGCACTCCGAGCTGCTCGCAACGTTGCTTCCAATTCGGAGGGATGATGCGCGTAGTCGTCGATAAATTGGATGCCCTTGAGCGACCCTTTCAGCTGAAATCGGCGTTCAACGCCATGAAAACTTTCCAGTCCAGCTTTGATGTCGGCAAATGAAATTCCCATCATGTGGGTCAGAGCGCAGGCCCCCAGGGCGTTCATCACATTGTGATTCCCAGGCATATTCAAGGTGATGTCACCAAGAGGAGTCCCGTTTTTGACCACCTTAAAATTGCTCACGAAGTTGGTGAGTTGGATGTCGATTGCCTGGTAGTCAGTCCCATGGGACAGTCCATAAGTGGTTACCGGATTCGGGCTACGCAGAGCCAGCTGTTTTAATTCCTCATCATCACCCTGTAATACCAGAATTCCATCCTTATCCAATTTGGAAATAAATTGTAAAAAGGTGTCACGGACATCTTGGAGGTCTTTATAAATATCGAGATGATCAGCTTCCAGTGTCGTGACGATGATCTGGCTGGGATTCAGCGCCAGGAAAGAACGGTCATACTCATCTGCTTCCACCACGATATGACCATGTTCACCAAGTCGGAGATTTGATTTCAGATTGGGGAGAATTCCTCCAACCAGAATACTTGGATCCATAGCAGCAGCAGTTAAAATCATGCCGCACATGCCAGTGGTGGTTGTTTTGCCATGTGTGCCTGCCACGGCAAGTGTGTTCTCATAGCCAGCTACGATTTGCCCCAACAGCTCGGCTCGTCTGATCTCAGGAATATGATGAGCCTCTGCATAGATGCGCTCTGGATTCTCGGGTTTCACAGCGCTGGAGTAGACAACCAAGTCAGCTGATTCAGTATGCTTGGCTGCATGACCAATATGTACTTGAATATCGGCTGCTCGAAGCGTGTGGAGTAATTGACTATCTATCTGATCGGAACCAGATACTGTTTTCCCTTGTTTCTTGAGCAACAACGCCAGGGCACTCATACCGATACCACCGATTCCAATAAAATGAATATGTTTGACTGAATTAAGCACTGCTACCGGCAATTCTAATAATGCTATCACATATATCCTGAGTGGCATTGGGTCTGGTAAGGTTTGTTGAAGCCTTGGACATTTTGCGTAAAGACTCTTTATTGGTGAATATCTCGGTTAACAGCGGAAGAAAAGCCCCTTCGCCTAGTTCTGTTTCAAGTAGAACGCGGGCGGCCCCGGCCTTTTCCTGGCTGCGGGCATTAAACTCCTGGTGATTCGCTGCCGAAGTTGGTAGGGGGATTAGAATGGCAGGTATTCCAAAGTGATTGATTTCTGTAAGTGTCATGGCTCCTGAGCGGCAAACCATGAGATCTGCAAGGGAATAGGCCTTAGCCATCTCTTTAATAAAGGGACGCAATACAACTCTTGGATTACTGGCAATTTGCTTTTGACAGAATTCAAAATCCGCCTTCCCTGTTTGCCAGAGAATCTGCATGCCGAGTTTATCCAAATAGTGACTGGCTTTCTCAATGAAATGCCGATTGATGGCCCTTGCACCCTGGGATCCACCCAGAATAAAAAGCGTTGGCAGTTCTGGATTAAGGCCGAAAAATTGTGCGGATTCCGCCCGGTCAAGTTTGGCTCCCAAGTGGCGGATAGGATTACCTGTTATGAGTGTTTCTGCATTTTTTAAATAGCGCTGGGCATCAGCGTAGGTGAGAAACACTTGTTTTGCCTTAGGTGCAAATACGCGGGTGACCATACCCGGATAGCTATTCTGCTCCTGCAAAACGATGGGGATATTATTCCTGAGAGACTGACGAACAGGAATGGCGCTGGCATAACCGCCTGTTCCAACCGTAATATGAGGATTAAATGCACGTAACGCTTTATTGGCTTTAATGACAGATAGCACCAGGCGTCCGGGAAGCATCAGGTTATGTTTGAGTCCTGCCAGAGAGAATGAGCGAGAGAGTCCGCGAATTGGAAGCATGACAAGATCAAATCCAGCCTCAGGAATCATTTTGGATTCCATGCCATAATCACTCCCAAAGAAAAGGAACTTTACTTCCTTGAAAATACTCTGCTCAGGGACCCGTTTTTCCAGATATTCTGCGATTGCCAGAGCTGGAACGATATGCCCACCTGTTCCACCGCCTGCAAGGGCGATGCGTAGTGTGTTGTTGTCTGATTTAGAAATCAATGTTCAACACCCTTTCTGCTGACAGAACCTTACCCGATTCATTGTTTGACGATATATTGAAAAGGATCCCCAGCATCACAGATGTGGCTAATAAATTTGAACCTCCATATGAGATCAGGGGCAGGGGCAGTCCTGTTGTCGGTAAAAATCCTGTAACGACGCCGATGTTCACCATGGCAAAACTGAACACTGAAAAACTGATTCCGATCGCAAGTAACATGCTGAATGAATCGGCAGAGTTCCTGGCGATTCGGAGCCCTCTCATAAACAGTAGCAAAAAAAGAGATAAGAAAAACAAGGAGCCAATAAATCCGAACTCTTCTCCGAGGATGCTGAAGACAAAATCGGTATGCGGTTCAGGTAAAAATAGATCTTTGACGTAGCTATTGCCCAGACCTACACCGCCCAGACCACCATGAGCAAGACCCATAAGTGAGTGGTGGACCTGGAATCCTTCATTGGCAACATCTACATTATCACTCAGGAAAGTTGTGATCCGTTGCCACATATACGGATTCGTCCAGGCATACACCATGGCGGCGATTGAGCCAAGCGACAAGAATGCCGAGATGTGGCTGATTTGGATATTGCCAAGGTAAAAAAGGGTCAGACATAGCATCATAATCATCAGCGAAGATGAAAGATCTGGCTGAATAGCAACCAGGGCAACCACAGAGGCCACGAGGATGAAGGCCGGCAGAACACTCTGTTTAAAATCGGCGAGTTTATGTTGGTTACGATGCAGGTAGTCCGAAATAAAAATGATCATACCCAACCGAACAAAATCTGCGACCTGGAAACTGAAACTACCTATATATAACCATCTGGCGGGATGATTGAGTCCCATAGATTTGTTATACAGTAAAACCCCCAGCAAGAGTAAATAGATGCCAATCAAAATTACATAACGAAGCGGGCGAAAATATTGATGAGGGAAACGGGCAAAAATGATCCCCAACATGATTGCAATGGATCCATTAAGGAGGTGCCGTTTTAGATAGTGTGCTGAATCTGGATTTTGTGAGGTCGATGCTGAATACATGACTACCGAACCGGCAACAAATAGAATTATAACTATAAAAAACAATACTTTATCCAGATGAAATGTTTTCACATTGACCATCCTTCACGAGACTGAATCAGGGTTCGAAAAAGATCTCCGCGAGCTTCAAAGTTTTCAAATTGATCGAAACTGGCGCAAGCTGGAGAAAGCAAGAGAACATCTCCGGCTTCGCCATGTTTCAGACTGTAATCAATAGCCTTTTCTAGTGTATCAAGTTTTTTGTATGAAAGGGCAGGGCTTATCTGTGATTCGATTATTTCACTGGCTGACCCAATTAGCAGCACCTGGCGGAGCGATTCCTCAAGCTGTGGGATTAAGGATGTAAAATCGCCACTCTTATCTTTTCCTCCTAAAATGAGCCACAGGGGTCGATCAAAACTCTGAATGGCAACTTTAGTGGAAGCAATATTTGTTGCTTTGGAATCATTATAGCACAGGATACCGTTAACCTTCCCCACATACTCAATTCGATGGGGGACAGCTGAAAATGTAATAAGACCCCTTGCTAGGGTCTCTGTTTCAGGAATGAAATCCATCACTGCCGCAACTGCAGCCAGCGCATTGCTCAAATTATGCTTGCCGGGCAGCGGAAGTGCTTCAGCGGGTAATATGGGACTCCAGACTCCGTCGCGCATCAGCCCCAGGATTTTTTCTGCTACCATGGCATCAGCACCTTCAAGACTGTCCACTGCGAAAAAGCGAAAATTCCCACCAATTACGACCCGGCTAAGTAATTCCGGATCATCGCGATTAATGATGGCGGTACAGTCAGCATCCAAATTTTTCAAGATGCTGAGCTTTGATTCATAATAAGCATCCAAAGTAGGGTATCGATCCAAATGATCGGGACTAAGATTTAGAATGACTGCAACCTGCGGTTTGAAGCTATGAATATTGTCCAGTTGAAAGCTGCTCACTTCGAGTACGAAAATTGGTTTTTTCGGCTCTGTTGTCAGGCTATTCAAAAGGACATCAGAGGCAGCAACACCGACGTTTCCGCCCAGAAAACTGTCATATCCAGCGATTTGGAGCAGATGATGGATCAGGTTGACAGTTGTGGTTTTACCGTTCGACCCGGTAACAGCAATGATTGGGGCATCCATGAACCATGAAGTGACTTCAATTTCTGAATATACGGGAATTCCCTGCTCCCGGATTTTTAACATGATATCGGCATTTTCAGGAATACCGGGGCTGACTACAATGAAGTCACTCTCAAGCACATCTGGGGAATGGTATCCAAATTCGAAGGTTGCCTGAATATCAGTGAGAAGTTTGCGTTTGTCAGCACTGAATTTGTCAGCACTGGATTCACTGATGAGAATCTGAGCGCCAAAATGGCTCAATAATCGAGCGGCTCCCAAAGCTGAACGTTGACTGCCCAGAATGGTCACTTTTTGACCTTTTATTTTTGATCTGTCCACGATTACCTGATCTTAAAGGTTGTCAATGTTAGAAAGGCGAACAGAATTCCCAGGATCCAGAAGCGAATCACGACTTTATTCTCGTCCCAACCTTTGAGTTCAAAATGGTGGTGTATAGGAGCCATCCTGAAAAATCGACGCCCCTCGCCATATTTTCGCTTTGTATATTTAAAATAGCGCACTTGAATGATGACGGAGATTGATTCAATGATGAAGACGCCACCAGCGAAGGGAAGCAAGAACTCTTTCTTCAGCATGACTGCCACTGCCCCAAGTGCGGCTCCCAGAGCCAGCGATCCGGTATCACCCATAAAGACCTCTGCAGGTCGGGCATTATACCAGAGAAAACCAAGCGAAGCTCCAATGAGTGCCGCACAAAAGACAGTGAGCTCTCCTGCACTAGGGAGATAGATAATATTTAGATACTGGCTAAAGTCTGCACGGCCAGTGATATAGGCAATTCCTGCAAACACGAGCGCGGCAATAGCCATTAAGCCTGAGGCGAGACCATCCAGTCCGTCACTCAGATTCACAGAGTTGGAGGTTGCAGTGATGACAAAAATTACAAATGGAATGTATATCCAGGCGGAACCCATATCGAAGACCAGGTCCTTAAAAAAGGGTAGGGTGGTTGCAGTTCGAGCCACCGCAAATTCGGGATGCAGGACCATCACAGTGCCAAGCACAAGACCCAGACTAATTTGGCCTAGCAGTTTATAACGTGCTATAAGCCCTTTTTTTGATTTTTTGACGGCTTTTAGATAATCATCTACAAATCCCACGATTCCCATCCAGAGCACGGAAATTACCAGCATCTGGATATAGATATTGTCTAATCGGCCAAAAAGAAGCGTGGGGACTAAGATGGCACCGATGATGATTAAGCCACCCATAGTAGGCGTTCCCGCCTTGGCGGTATGTGTTTCAGGACCATTCGTTCGAATCATTTCGCCAATTTGCATTTTGTTCAGTTTTTTGATGATCCAGGGACCAACAATGAAGGAAAAGAGAACAGCCGTTATCGCAGCACCGGCGGAGCGAAATGAGATATAGCGAAACACATTGAAGGCGGAGAAATATTCCTGGAGTGGCACTAAAAGGTGATATAACATTAGTCAACTTCCTTATATGCTACGATAAATGCTTCTAATTCCATACTTCGAGAACCTTTCAGATAGACCAGATCACCAACAGTCAATGCATTCAAGAAATGTTGAATACACTCAGGTTTATCTGTACTATGGAAATATGAGTCAAAACCCTGTTCTTCTAAGCGGTTGGCACAAAACTTAGTTTCTTTGCCGAATAAAATTATGTGATCAAATCCGAATGCCAGCATCTGTTCCGCTGCAATGATGTGCAGTGTTTCGCTGGTAGCCCCCAATTCAAGCATATCTGCGAAGACTAAAATTTTGCGCGAATCCACCGGCAGCCCTGAAATCGTTTCAAAGCCCGCTTTAACGCTGGCGGGATTTGCATTGTAGGCATCATTATAAAAGTCTATACCTTTGATTAATTCATGGGACATGCGCCCTTTTTCACCGGAATAATCTCCAAGGGATTGCTGGATCTGCTCCAGGTTGATACCATTATTGATTGCGATGGTAACGGCAGCCCCGGCATTGAAACCTATGACTTTTCCGGCCTGATTGAGGTGTGCCTGTACATTCTGGAAGTGTAAGTCATAGCAGCCCTTCACATCTGGACCGGTCAGGCCATAAAAGTTATCACAAGGTTCGTAAAAGCTATATGATACGGGATTCCTGGTCGTTGACCCTAACTCAGCCACCAGGTCATCATCAAGGTTGACAAACACCTGTCCGGAATGCTCTTGGAGGTATTCAAAAAGTTCACCCTTGGTAGCTTGAATCATATCCAGGGTCTGAAAAAATTCGGTATGGGCCAGGCTGATATTTGTGATGACACCCTGGGTAGGCCTGGCAATTTCACATAGGTATTTAATGTCACCTTTCTGACTGGCTCCCATTTCAATGACGGCCATTTCATGGGTCTCATTCAGATTGAGTAAGGTGAGAGGCAAGCCGATATGATTATTGAAATTACCCTCAGTACTTAACACTGAATATCGCCGTGCCAGGATGTGAGCCAGCAGATTTTTAGTGGATGTTTTACCATTGGTCCCGGTAACGGCGATGATGGGTATTTCAAAAAGGTCCCGGTGTTTAGCAGCAAGATCAGCAAGAGATTGCACGGGATCATCTGTGATTATCAGTGGGATGGAAACCTCCCAAGCTTCGCATCCGTCCCAGGAAGTGGAGGCCATAACCGCTGAAGCACCACGGGAAATGGCTTTTGGGATGTAGTCATGACCATCCACTAGGGAACCGATAAATGCAACGAAGAGATCTCCGGCATTTAAGCTACGGGTATCGATACTGACACCGGTTATTGGGGAGTCAAATGCTCCCTTAATATTTATATGGGGGAGCGACATAATCGTCTCATGCAGAATAGCCATGCTGCTCCATGAATTGATTTACAATTATCATATCACTATAGGGATGTCGTTCACCCATGATTTCCTGATAGGCTTCATGACCTTTACCGAGGATCGCAACCACATCACCTGCCCTGGCTTGAGCCAGTGCCGAAAGGACTGCCGTGCTTCTGTCCTGAATAATCGAGAAGTTTTCACGATTGGCACAACCCACGGCGATTTGATTGAGAATGACATCTGGAGATTCAGACCGGGGATTGTCATCTGTAATAATCGCAAGGGTTGATAAGCGGGTAGCGATTTCACCCATGATAGGGCGTTTGCTTTTGTCTCGATCGCCACCGCAACCAAATACGCTTATCAGACGTTGGTCAGGGTATGCTTTGATTAAAGTATCCAATACCGTTTCAACAGCATCAGGTGTGTGAGCATAGTCCACAAAGACATGGAAGGGTGCTTTGTTTTTCATCTTTTCCAGTCGCCCGGGGACTGCAGGGAGAGATTTGGCGGACATTTCTATTTTTTCGATATCACATTCCATGGAGATTGCAGCCGTATAGGCTGCCAGGAAGTTGTAATAATTGAAAGTTCCCACCGTATTCACCTGAACAACCCTTTGCCCATAGGGTGTTTCTAAAACAAGCTCAACGCCATGTCTGTTAATTGAATGGTCGAGAATGTGATACTCGGCATCAGAGTTGTATCCATATCGGATGATCTTAGCCACGCAGACTTCAATAATTCGCTCAGCATATGGATCATCAATATTTACAATGGCGACGGATTCTTTAGAAAGACCTTTAAAGAGAAGTTGTTTTGCTGCCAGATAATCTTCCAGAGAGCCGTGGTAGTCAAGATGGTCCTGGGTTAGATTCGTATAAACAGCCACATCAAATGAGAGTCCATCAACGCGATTTTGGGCAAGGGCATGTGAAGAAACTTCGAGTGTCACGGCTTTGGCGCCATGGGCAACAAATTCCGCAAGAATTTCATAAAGATCTGCAGATTCTGGTGTCGTGTGCATGAGATCGATATCAACACCAGCCATCTGGGCACCAGTGGTGCCAATACGACCGGTTTCCATGCCGCTTCCAGTGAGTAAATGCTGGACAAAATAATTGGTGGTGGTTTTTCCGTTGGTGCCAGTAATGGCAAGTAATTTTAGTCCCTCTTCGGGATGATCAAAATAGCTTGAAGCAATTTCTGGCAGTATGCGTCTGGAATCTTCCACGCGAATGGCAGCAACATCTGCCGGGATAGCGATATCTGATCTATCGTAAACGATGGCAACGGCGCCTGATTTAATGGCTGCCGATATGTAGTCGTGCCCATCGGTGATTAAACCACGAACAGCAATGAACAGATGACCCGTTTTTACCTGTCGGGAATCATAACTGATTCCAGAGATATCCAGATCGAGATTACCGCCCGTATGGACAATGCCTGGAACCTGACCGATTATTTTGTTCAGATCATTCATCATTCACCGAGATAAATTTCCACAGACTGACCTGTCTTCAGTTCTTTGCCTGCTGCTGGAACTTGACGAATAACGCGTCCACTTCCATGGGGTATCGGATTCAGACCCATGGCATAAAGCCCGGCAAGACTCATTTTTAAACTCATACCTTTTAATTCCGGCATTGTTAGTAAAGTGGAGTTCACTTTCATCACTGGAATCGAGCTGGTAAGCAGCTGGCCATCAAGCATAATATTTTCGCTGCTTTTCTCGCGCTGGGAATCATCGGTTGCAGCCTGGAGGTAGGGGGCAGGATCATCCCCCCTCAAATTGTAAATGCGGCGATAGATTTCTTTTGCCACGGGGGCTGCCACCATGCCACCTGTATAGCCTCCACTCCTGGGATGATCGATAACTACAATAAGCGCGTAAGCGGGGTCATTTGAAGGATAGAAACTTGCGAAGGAAGCAATATATTCGCTTACATATTTACCGTCTCTCAGTTTTTTAGCAGTGCCCGTTTTTCCCGCAATTCTCAGGTTTGGAAGGAATGCCTTGTTCCCAGTTCCGTGTGAGACCGCTTTCTCCAATATGCTAGCCATCGTGCGCATTGTACTCTCAGAAGCAACTCGTCGAATGGCGTCCATGTGATCAATCTCTTGTTCGTAACCACTGGGTGTTCGAAGCTTTGATATCAATTGCGGCTTCAGCAGAACACCGCCATTACCAATCGCTGCATAAGCCATAACCAACTGTAGTGTTGTTACAGAAACCTCATATCCGATGGATATCTCAGACTTGGAGGGACTAGACCAATATTTACTGTTCTTTAGTAAACCGGCACTTTCATAGGGAAATTGAATACCCGTTTTTTCGCTAAAGCCAAATTTCCGGGCAGTATTGAACATTTTGGCAGCGTCCAGAGACTCTACGGCTTTGATAACTCCAATATTGGATGAATTTTGGAGAACCTCTGAAAAAGTGAGATTTTCGAAGGCGCGCCAATCTTTAATATCGATACCATGGATCGAAAATTGTCCACTTTCACAGTAAAACACATCTGTGGGTTCCACCAGACGGGCTTCCAGGAGGGCAGTAGCTCCAACTACCTTAAAGGTTGAACCAGGCTCGTAGGCTGACATGATCGGATCTGAAGTCAGAGATTCCGCTGTAAAATTGGATCGTGAGTTTGGATTAAAAGCCGGCAGGTTTGCCAGAGCCAGCACTTCACCAGTGCTTGGATTGACTAACACCGCCTGAGCTCTATCAGCATGGTGTTTTTCAATGGCAGATCGAAGTTCCTCTTCAATAATTATTTGAATATCAACGTCAATGGTGAGGTAACAATCATCACCGTTAATGGGTTTCTGCTCCTGGAAACCACCTCGAATTCTGGTATTGCCACGGCCGTCAGACCCCAGCTCTTTCCAGCCATCAATTCCTGCGAGATTATGATCGTAATGGGATTCAAGCCCGGATAGACCCCTGTTTTCCGTACCTACAAACCCAATCAAGGGGGCAGCGACCTCCCCATATGGATAGTATCGACGCACATCAGTCTTGACCTGTACTCCGACTGGAAGGGGACTCTGGCTGAGTTCCCGTCCAAGTAGTGGATTTACATTTCGCTCGAGGTAAACAAATGAACTTTTTGAATTCAGTTTATTCAGATAGTAATTTTTCGACTTTTCAAAGGTCTGACTAAATAGCCTGGCTACGGCATCCTTGTCCTTAACCTTTGATGGGTTTGCCGCAAAAGTGAAGTGTTCAATATTGTCGGTTAGTTTTTTTCCGTATCGATCATAAAAATTTCCACGCCTTGGAGATATGGAGACTTTATCCTCAAATTGGGATTCCAAAGCTCTGCCCAGGTTTGGAGCATCGATGACCTGGATATAGAACATGCGAAAAACCAGCACGGTCCAGACCAAAATTGAAGTCATGACCACGACGAAATAGCGACCACGAAATTTTTTATAGGTCATGCTCATTTTAGACGTACCCGAATTTCCCGGGTTTCAGGATCGGGCTGGGTCAATCCCAGCTTTTCTCGAGCAAGTTTGGACAGGTTATCGGGTCGGAGAAGACGGTTTCTTTCACTTTGGACCAGATTGTAATTACCCCGCAGTTTTATTTCACGGGTTTTAAGCGAGTCCAGCTTTACCGCGCTGGTTCTTACTTCCTCGCCGAGCCAGATATACAGGAAAAGCAACGCTGCAACCACAGGTATCATGCCGATATAAAGTATCGTTTTAAATATTTCACGCCTGGTTTCACTGCCTTGCATGAGAGGTCCTCTCTGCAACACGTAACTTGGCGCTTCTGGCTCTTGGGTTTAACCCGGCTTCTACGTCGCCTGCTATGAGGGGTTTAGCAGTGATGCGCTTGAGCAGGGGGATCCTAATTTCGCTATCGTGCATGCCGGGCTGTCTGGGGACGTCCATGGACAGATCACGGAAATGATTTTTAACCATTCGATCTTCAAGTGAGTGGTAGGAGATGACAGCCAGCCTACCGCCGGGAGCCAGGCAATCAATAGCACTTTCAAGAAGCGTCCCAAGGACTTCCATTTCACGATTGACTTCGATGCGGAATGCCTGGAAAACACGAGCAAGGGATTTATTCTGAAATCGAGGGTCTACGCTTTTTACAACGGCCAATTTAAGCTCATCGCTTGTGGTTAATCTTTTTTGAGTTCTCATCTCCACAATTCTACGCGCGATTCTGCGACTATTCCTTTCCTCGCCGTAGCGGAAAATGATTTCTGCAAGTTTTTCTTGCGAGTACTCATTAATCACCGTTTCGGCAGTGAATTCATTTGACCGGTCAAAACGCATGTCAAGGGGTCCAGTAAGACTAAAAGCGAATCCTCTACTTGGATCATCCAGGGAAAAGGAATTCAATCCTAAATCCAGCAGGATACCGTGGACTTGCGTCATGTTCAGGTCATGAAGAACCTGATCCAAATTTTCAAAATTCGTGCACACCAGGTGCAGCTTTTGTCTGATCAGGGAAGGGTCGAATTGAGCGAGGGCAGATTCATCCTGATCGATACCGATCAGGGTGGCATCATCATCTAACAGTAATGAGAGCGCCTTTGAATGTCCACCGAGACCGAAGGTGCCATCTACATATACTCCTGAGTGGTCGTTGATCAACAGCTGGCAGACCTCGTCCGCCAGAACTGGCGTGTGACGAAATGTCGGCTGGCTTAACTGACTCACGATGATCTGGTATAGTCGTCAATGGCTTGAATATCCTCAGCATCAAGTTGGAACTCAGTTTTCTCATAGCGTTCAAGGACAGCAGGATCCCATATTTCGATTTCGTCGATCATCCCAATTATGACGACTTCTTTTTCAATCCCAGCGTGTTGCAGAAGATTGACCGGGATCGCTACGCGACCCTGGCTATCGAATTTGAGGGGAGTAGCAAAGCGGGTAGCCTGGCGCTTGTATGCGCGGTGCCCTGGCAGACGGGAAGAAAGCTTCAGTAATTCTTCCTCAATCTGTTGCCACTTATCCAGTGAGTAGACTACGATGTTTTCATCCAAGCCCCTTGTCACCACAAAGGTGTCCTCACTTGTGTCCGGTAACGCTTTTCGGAATTTCGCCGGAATATTCACTCGACCTTTTGAATCGATTGAATAACGAAATTCGCCTGTAAATGATTTAGTTCCCATTTCCCGTTTCAGCTTTTTATTATAGGGATTAATACCCACTATTACCCACAAGTTAGGTATCATTACCCACAAATCAAGATAAAAAAGCGAAATAATCGAATCTTACGCGGAATAATACTTTGAAACCAGAGATCTCAATCCGCGCAGGACAGGAGAACGTAAAGCATCCTAAGTGTTGTATATATAATATTATATACTGATGGTTAGAGTGAGGGGCTAGGCCGTGAGAATAGCCGAGACGTTAAAGGTGGGTAAGAAACCCACAGCAAATTCGAAGATTTGCTTAAAATTTAAACTGAATTAGCCGAAGTAGGTTATAAGCTGGGATAGGTATCCAAATGACCGCCATTAGAGTCAGCCGTGATAATCAACCAGGAATTGCTGAATGGCGAGCCCGGTAGCGTATCGCCTTTTACTGAAAGCAGAGCAGCATCACTGGGGAATAGTTGAATTTCGGTAGAGTCCGTCAATAGGATTGCAATTGACATCCCCGGGGATTGATAAAGTGTATCGGTTGAACGCTTCCCTTCATTTTTAATGATTGAAAGGAAACCGGTTGAAGAAATGGTAAGACTATCTGAGTGAGCCTGTAAAAGTGAATCGGAGATTGAGATGGATTCAAGGCTTTCTGTGAGATTTAAAGCAGGTAATAATGGTGTCAATCTGGGGTGGGAATCAACATTTCCAGGTTTTAATAAACTCTTCCCAAATACAATGATCAAAATCAGGGCAACTATTCCGCCTGCCAGACGGACAATGTTACTTTGTGAACCCTTGTCCCCCAGCAGCAAGTTCTGTGAATCGGACATAGTCGCACCAGTCATGTCAACCTGAGATATTGCATCAGTTGCTATATTCCCAGAAATCCCTTGCTCACCGGTGAGCTTCAGTTCGTTTTCCAGGCCTCGTAAAATATCCTCAACCGGATAATCAATCGCTACGGCGTAGGCTTTCATAAAGAGGCGAACATAGGGAACGGGCAGTATGTGATAGTCGCCTTGTTCCAGTGCCTGCAAAATGCGGACGTTGATTTTTATATCCTCAGAGATTTCCTCCAGGATGAGTCCTTTTTTCAGGCGGTGGTTTCTAAGCTCTTCATGAAATGCCACGACTGCTCCTCTTTGCTAAGTGCTGATGAGTTTAAATATTTTTCCATGTAAATCAAGAACACAGAAAAATCCTCTCGACCTTTTTCAGTCGAGCAGGCGTTCAATTTACTGCTAATGTCCGGAAATCTACTTTAATTCGAAATGGTTTTTAAAAAGCAGCTGTTTTAGTTTAGAATTTAGGTCAGAGAGGGGCAATCCAACGACATTGTAAAAGCATCCATCAATCCGATCGACAAAAACACTTGAATAGTCCTGTATCCCATAACTGCCTGCTTTGTCAAAGGGTGAGCCTGAGTCGATATAACGCTGTATTTCAGCATCTGACAGTATTATAAAATGGACTTGAGTTGAGACAAAATAGGCTTGATTTATGTGTTTATCTTTGAGTTGAAGGCTATAGGCGGTAATGACCTCATGACTGCGACCCGATAACAATTTAAGCATCGAAACCGCATCTGAAACATCAGCAGGTTTACCCAACACTAAATCATCGACCACCACAATGGTATCAGCGCCCAAAACCAGTGCCTGTGGATACAATTTCGAGACATCCTCTGCTTTAGCAGAAGCGAGCCTCAGTGCATATTCTTGGGGAGAACCAGCTTCAAAAATCGGCTCTACAATCTGACTTGGTAAGACTCGGAAATTGAGACCAATTTGTTCTAATAATGTTTTTCGCCGCGGTGAATTGCTTGCCAGGATTAATCCAATAGAGTGCATCTAGCGGGCTATCACCAGTTTTTGCAGACTTTGGGCAGGCTCCCTGAATTGATCACTTTCAGCTTCAACAACCAGGATATATACTCCGTTTGCCAACTCACTCCCATAGCGGTCCTGTCCGTTCCATGGGAAAGAATTAAAGCCCTGGACTTGATATCCAAGTGTTTCATTGAGAATCTTTCGACCTGCCAGCGTATAAATTGCATATTTCATGTCTGCTGGATGGGATAACATATAAGTTATTTCCGTGTCTTCGGCCATTGGATTTGGAAAATTGAAAAGGTCATAGACCCGAAAATCATTTGCAGCAAAGAATTCGAGCCTGACACTCGAATTGTTAGGATTATTCTGGCTATCCCAGGCTTTGACTGAGACCAGGTGCTCACCAGGCTGGATCTCACTAAGAAAGGCAGAGAGTCTGCCTCTATCCGAATGGTCCAGATCATACTCAAACAACTCGGTTACATCATAAGCGTTGTCCCAATCCTCATCAATTGCCAGCGTTATTCCGTGACCAGCAACGCCAGTAAGATTAATGCCTTGTTCATCGCTGATTTCTATTTCCAAGGGTTCGTTGGCCGAGATGTGATCACCGTTTAGAAGCATCATATTATCCGAAATAAATAGTATTTCAGGTCCTTCATCATCGAGGGCAGTTGAATCACTTCCCTGAAATTTTAATGTATCTATGAATATGCTCCCATCCAACCCAGTGTCATCCCAGTATTGTACACTTAAGATGCCCCCCTCACCGGAATACTTAATATCCTTGGGAATTGTAAATTCTCCCGAAAAATCCTGATCATTCACTGAGATTAAACCCCTAAATATTCGCTTCCCTGGCAGCACATAGGAAATGTGACCTGTGCTGTTGCTGGCGCTGATATAAAAAGATCGGGTTACTGGAGTGGGGGTATCATATACAGTCACGGCGGCCTGCGCACCGAACCCCAAGCTGGTATCTACTGCACCGGAGTAGGTTACCTGACCCATTGCCTGGAACACTGAGGGACTTACCGTTTCGATTTGCCCTTTCCGTACGGGGGATGCCAGCCTCAGGGCCGGATCGGAAAAAAGAATATATTTTTCATTGTTGGGATCCGAACCGGTGGTAACGTTTTTTGCCAGCATGACTGCATCACCAACAGTTATTGATCGACCAGCATTGGCTTCCGGGAAAAGAAAATCAAAGAAATCTGATAAAAGGATTTCGTTAAACACAGCATAGGTTTTTCTTGTCGTTGACAAAATACCAACTGCGCCGTTACTCTCCATCAGCATGAGTTCTTCGGGGACACAGGAGGAATTTACGTCATCATATTTTGCCCAATCGCAGGTCCCGGCAATCCAGAATGGCAGACGCATGCCCGTTTTGACCAGACCCAAATCAGAAGCGGTGAAAACTTCCTCCTGGGCCCAGACAGTTGGCGAACCATGCCCCAAATAATTCACAAGTAAGGTACCGTTATATAATTTTTGGAGAAACGCCTCCCGGGCTTTTGGTTTTTTTATATAGGGAGAATTGGGATCTTGAACTTCGGGGTATTCAGTGAGATAAACCTTATTGATATGGATAATTTGCGGAATAATACTGGCCAAACCTTCCGTGTCACGAATATGCTCAGTTTCCACATATTTGCTGGGGCGGAGCGGATCATCTGCAACCAGTGTGATCGTGTTCCTCCAGATACCCGGCTCAGGCGTTAATTCATAGCTAATAATCTTGTCAACCATGATCTCTAGTTGATCGGGTGTCTGTGCTGGCAAACGACCTATGGCAAAATCAGGCAATCTATCCCAATCACCAGATGCAAGCTGGGTGTAGCGGTCATCGGTAGCATAGGAACTGACGTCAGTACTGCCATCCTTCTGATAAGTCGGGATGATCATCTTGCTTTGTCCGGTTATATTTCGGTAGTCATAATCAGTGTCACCTAAAAAGAGTACATATCTCAAGCGGGGGGCATTCCATGAAAAATAAACGTAATGCAGAAAATGTTTTATTGCCGCTGGATCCTGGGTGCCGGCAGAAAATTCAGCATAGATATCCTCAATGGACACGATTTCAACCGACAGGCGTTCATTCTCCGGTACCAATTCTTCTCTTAATTCCCTGATCCTTTCAGCCTGATCAAAAAAGATTTCAGGGCAAATAATGATATAATCTGCCTGTTTGCCGGTTACCCTTAAGGTGGGTTCACCTAAATTGTTAACTGCCTCCAGGACGATACTGCCGATCTGATCCTCTGTAAACCCAATAATCTCTCGCTGACCACTCCCAGCGATCCTGAATGCACTATCTTCGATCTGCCACTCGCTAACAGATGTTGGATCTGAAATATCCCAAAGATGAAAATTGTTCGAAAGGGCCTCAAAAATGAGTCGATTAACTCCACCTGGAAGGTCCAAGCTACCAAAAAGATAATCTGATGATGGAGCGAGCTTCCGATAATAGGACAGGCGCAGACTATCCAAATAAACAATGGATGCATTGGAATTACTGGAATAGTTAATTCTCAAAGTATTATTTCCATCCCTAAGCATGTTCCTGCCGCCGGCAGTACCGCTCAGTTTGATTTGTTTGTAAAGACCATTATTCTGACTCACATTGAAAGGGAGCCCATTCAATTGGACACTCAGGTTGTTCTGATAATTTCCAGCATCATAATCCACTGCAAAGAGGGCATTGAATTTGATCTCGGAATTCAAATCGAGATAATTCTCGTTGAAGATGATGGATAACTGATCGGAACTACCGGTTAGCTTTTCGCCGATCCAAAATGGTCCAGAGTGAAGTTGATTATAAAGCTCCGCCTCGTGATAGAGTCGCTTTTCATAGTTTGCAACCGTCATATCAAATGGGGCGATTGAACTCGGTAAGAAAGTAATAAAATTTGCCACAGGTGCACCTGACTCAGGGATGCAAAGCCAATAATAGCGCTGTTTCCCATACAGGTGGGTAAAGTTGTCTCCCTTAAAATCTCCATTGAGTGCCTGAGCGAAGAAGATAAGTTCATCAGAGCCACTGAATACTCCATCCTCCAGCCCTGAACCACTCATACTGATGGACTTTAAATTGGCGGGTGTGGGTTCAGTGTTGCTGATTTCCCAAGAAAGTGATTGTCCCTCATAAAAGGGAGCATAAACCTGCCATGTTTTGGGATCTTCCTCGGGGACATTTGTAGTAAAGGAGGCAGCGTCGATTTTATATATGCCCATCTCGTTTACAGGGAAGCGATACCAAAGCCCGCTTGGCAAAGTGCTGGCAGTTCGATTCAATGAAGCCGTTGAAATCTGCCCCCAATTTGTTCCCATCTTTGCATTGAGATAGGTACTTATCAGATCCTGGTCCTGTGCTAACCCCTTGTTTGTGACCTTTGGAAAAATGAGGCGAAAAGTCATTTCGAGCAAGCGTTGTCCGGAAACTGCATAAGGTTTTACCAGGATTCGAGCCGTCCTATACGCTCTGAAATCTTCAGCCGAAATTATGTTGATCCACTGATCACTTGGGACATCTGGATATGGCAGATCTGGCTTAATTTCATGTTTTAAAATCGTTTCCCGAGAGATGCGTCGGTCTTCGTCAGATCTTGAATCGAGAACCTGGAGTGTTGGGAATTCTCCTGAGGGGGGTAAAAGTATCGGTATGGAAAAATAGGGTACCACAATTTGAAGTGTAGAATCATAGGCCAGATAGGCATCTGACCAGCGGGGGAGCTGCACAGTTTCTGTACCTATGGCATATGAGGAAAGTTCTGGTGCCGGGATGCTCAGGGATACAGTCAGGCTATTTTCTCCGCTCTCAAGTATCTTCACATCCATCCCAAATATGAATGACGAAATAAAAATGAGGCTCAAAAATTTATTCATGAGTTCCTAAACGAAATTCTGAGAGGATTGTTCCTCTCCTTGACCTCAATGTTAATTGAAATGTCACTGTCACAAAATGAAATGATCAAATGATAAGACCAGGTTTGTGATTGGTTTTATAGTGTATTGACCAAAGAGGCGCCGATGTAAATTTCAACGCGACGATTTATTTCACGACCAGCCTGAGTGTTATTGTCACCCAACGGTTGAAACTCACCAAATCCTCCAATGGCAAAAATTGAAGGCGCAAGTCCAGTACGTTCCTGAAGTTGAATCATGATGGATTGTGCCCTGGCCGCACTCAACTCCCAATTGTCCCTGTAGCTGGCGTTGCGAGTCAAGGGCATATTATCAGTATGGCCCTCGATTCTTATTTCTACCTGCCATTTGAGCCCGGAAGATTCAAGCTCTTCTAAAAACGCGGCATTTTCAGTTTCCTTCAAATGAAAGATGTGGAGGTTCTGGATAGCAGCTGCAACTGCATCCAGCTGATACAGGTGAGTTCGCCGCGGTTGAGCAGAGGCTACCTCAAAAAGTCGAGGGTCTTTTAGGGTGATCTGTACACCCTTGGAATTTCGGCTTACTGAAATTTCTTCAATTCCGGAAGAATCCATAACTTGTTCAACTTCAGTTGTTGCTTCGTCAAGTCGTGCGTTAACCCAGGCGTGAATCTTGTTGATTTGACCCGCACTCACACTGATCATCATGATGAAAAAACAAATCAGAAGCGTTACGGTATCGCCATAGGACAATATCCAGCTTGAGCGGGCTTCTACGGCAGCCTTTGCGATTCTATCAGATGGCGATGACATTTTCTATTTCAATCAATTGGATATCTAAATATATCTCTACCCTGCGGTTCTCGTCATAGCGATCAATATCCGTGAGAGGGTGGAAGGGTCCGTATCCCGATATTGAAAAAAATGATTCAGGGATGGGGGTCTGTGAGAGTAGGAATTTGGCGACCTGATGAGCACGGGCAGTGGATAAATCCCAGTTATCCCTGAATCGGGAGGATCGTCCCAGCGGAACTGCATCAGAATGACCCTCGATGCGGACATCAATTCTGACAGCTTTGCCACTCGCTTTCAGTTTTCTAAAAACATCGGCATTGCGCTCAGGAATTTTTTCTAATTCAAGATTTCTGAGGATATTTGCCACTGCTCTCAAATAAAAAATGAAATTGATCACAATCTGATCTTCACCGGATTCAAAAAAGGTCTGTTCGCCAATTTCTGAAGGAATCAGGAGCTTTATTCCCTTGGGTCCTGCGTGCTCAACATACAACCAGTCAAGATGCTGAGTTTTTTTTTTCATGCATGACCTTACCATAAATGACATCTTTCATCTGATCAGCAAATTTGAATGTGGTATTTGCTTCCTGTTCAGCTTTGATAATCAGGAGCAGGAAAAATGCCAGCAACCCCGTTAGCAGATCACTATAAGTAACCTTCCAGGAGTTAGCTGCTCGTTCAGATGATAATGAGAGTTTTGACATTGGGGGCTATGTCGAAGCGGTTTGTCTGGCAAGCTTTCGGGTTTCTTTATCTACAAAAGTGAGCAATTTTTCACGCATAATCAGCGGGTGTTCTTTTGAGTGAATGCTAAGAATGCCCGCTTTGATGATATTGAGGCTATGGACTTCTTCATCGGAGCGTGCTTTCAATTTCCCGGCAATGGGAATAAATAAGAGGTTGGCCAGGAGCACACCATAAAATGTTGTTACCAATGCAATACCCATTCCCTGGAGCAATGCAGACATGGAATCCTGAGCACCCGTCGCATAACTGTCCACTGTGGAAGTGGCTGCTTGTCGCGTCATCATGAGTATCAATCCCATAACGGTACCCAGGAGCCCGAAGGCCGGTGCATACGAGCCCATATTATAAAATATTTCCTGGCCATTGGCATGTCTGTCAATCATTGAATTCAGCTCACTATCGAGAAAATTCTCAAGTTTTTTCGGATCTTTTTCCAGAATAGCATTTTCAAGACCCATTTGGAGGAAGTGATTATCGATTCCATCCAGGATACCTTCCAGGGAGGGGAGACCTTTTTTGCGGGATTGTTCGGAGTAGTCAGACATTTCATTAATAATTTGCATGTGATCAATAGACCCGCCATTAAAAAAAGCCTGGAGCGATACTTTGAGCATACCAACTACATTTTTGAACGGGTAATTCACCAGGGTGGCAGCCAGGGTTCCACCTAAAACTATGGCCAGCCCGCGCAAATTAAAAAATGTATCAGGAGGTGTGAAAGTCCCTGGTTCAGACATACCAAAAAAAACCAGGAATAATCCAAAGCCCAGTCCAATTATGGTAGCTATATCCATATAATCCCCTCGTAAACCTTTCCGTCCAGATTATTTGTCAATTATTCGGGTAAAGCGATTTCGCCCAGTCGATCAAAGTTTCCGATTGGCTTTCGCTTAAGCGCGCGTCTCGATGTAGTAATAAATAGGGGAATAAGGGCATTTTACCCGCTTCCAGCATTTCAATCATTTCCTCAGCAACATCTGAACTGTCAAAGGAATCCATTCCTGAAAAATCAGAAAAATTCAGGCGCTTGCGCCCCTCAATCACATCACGTGTTATGAGGAATGAACCAGGTGCGATTCGACTGTACCAGGGCCAAACAGTTTCATTAGAATGGCAATCATAACATGATGTTTGCAGTATCTTTTCGACATTTGCAGGTACATTTGCAGTTTGAATAATCGGAGGATTGATCTGATTAACAGGGATCAACTGCAATACAACGAAAATTCCGACAATAACAATCAATACAAGTTTTGTCCTGGTCACTTTTACTCCCGATTCGATTAATTATTACAACATAATTATTCATGGGTAAATATAAAGCCTTATTTAAACCAAAACGGGGAGCAAGCTCCCCGTTAAAAACCGGACTGTATACCGGAATCTATTTAAAGCTTATAACATCCGTAGGCGATTATCCACTATTTCAGCATTCTTGCGAAGCGACTCAAGGTACTGTCCCCAAAATTCGTTTTGTCTCGTTTTGGTTAAGCTGTTATACAGATCATTATATTGAGAAGCAAAATCTGATTCATCGAAGTCTGTACGTCCAGTCAAGCGAACAATAATAGCTCCTCGGGGCGTGTCAAAAACGGGGGAGACATCGCCGATGGTTGCGGTCTCTAAAAAACCAAAAATCTCTGGATAACGTCCGAGACCCCTAATCGCTGCAGTTCCACGGGCGCCTTCAACTTTATCAACACTGAGACCTTCACGGCCGGCTATTTCTACACCGGTCCAATCAAGTTGTGATTTCAAACGTGGTAAAATCTTGTCGGCGGCTTCTTTTGCAAGAGCCTGCTTCTTTTCATTCATTAGTTTACGCTTAATGGATACTTTCGATTGTTCAAAAGGGCGATCCCCTGCGGCACTAATTTCTGATAGCATAAACAGGGCAAAATGAGAATCATTTTGCATGACCTTACTGTGGGTCCCAAGATCAGAAAGATATGCAAAGCGAACCGCTGACTGAAAAGAACCGACACCCGATACAAAAGTGTCCTGCTGGCGTAGTTTGTTGCTCGTTGTGGCAGTCATGCCCAATGAGTCCACAGCAGCCTCAAACCCAATTTCGTCTGCCAAAAATTCCAGGTTTTTCAATTCACGTCTAATTTTATCACGTGTCTTCTCGCTCGGTCTGATTTCGATGAGAATATGTCGTGCTTCTACTTCTGCTTCACCATCCACCTGGCGGGTTGATTCTACCTTAATGAGATGATAGCCAAACTGTGTCAAAACGGGTCCAACAATTTCACCAATCTTGGCTGCAAAGGCGGCTTCCTCAAAGGGAGCTGCCATTTTGCCTTTGCCGAACCAGCCTAAATATCCACCGTTTGGTCCTGTGGGACCTTCTGAATGAATGAGAGCCATGGATTCAAAGGTTTTACCATTAAGTATATCTGCTTTAATATCATTGATTAAATCCAGAGATCTGCTTGAATCCTTTGCTGTGGCTTTAATTTCAGTTGAAACCACTTTAAGACTCCGGGTCTCCTCCTGTTGAAAATCCTGTAAGTTTAAATCAAAGTAATTCTGAATTTCAGCGTCAGATATTTCGACTTCGTCATCCTTCCACATCGTTGCTTTCGCAAAAACATAGTCCAGATCGTAAGCAATTTGATTTTTCACATACTCGAGGCGAACCTCGGCTTCAGAAACCTGAGTGGTGGCATAAACTTTTTGTTGTAATTTTTCAACTGGAACGATAGCAGCAACCTGCTGACGCATGGCTGCAAAGAAATTCGCTGCTTCAGGAGAGTTAATTGCTTCCTGATATGCGTTTAAATCGAATGTGCCTGCTTCAGAAGTGAAATACTGCCGAACACTGGGGTGAATATTTTCGGTAAAATAGTAGCGGATTTCATCAGGGGAGACACTGATGGCCTGATCTTCAACCGTTTGACGGATGAGGATCTGAGTAACCAACGTTTCCCATACCTGATCCGTTATTTGGAGCAGTTGCTGCTCAGTGGGTTCGGTCCCGTTTTTCTGCCGAAATGCATCCCGCTCGTTTTGCAAGGAGCGCATAAAGATTTCACGGGATAATTCTTCGCCGTTTACCATGGCAAAGACGTTGGGATTATTTCCACTTAGAAGATCAGTGATGTCTGCACCTCCAACCAGTCCACCAATAGACATGGTCAGAACGAAAACAATGACCAGAAAAATCATGATCCCGGCCATGTTGTCTCGCATTTTATTCATCACACCCATTTTGTATTCCTCCTGCGCTCAAAAAAGCATAGATAATTATTATAGGATTTAAAAAAAGCCGCCCAATATAGTTTCGCACACATGGGGTTGCAAGACCCGCTGGGGCGGAAATCTACATGAATATGGTCATTATTAATACGCCAGTCAGTGAGAAGCTTTCAACCGGGGTGGATCACTACCCGTCTGCTTTTTGTCCGTAAAATAAGAGCTGTGGTTTAGTACTGCAATTTTTCAGAGTAAGTTGCCAATTCTTTTCTGGAATAAGTCCCTTCCACGGGCTGAATGGTGGGAAAGAGGACTATTATGACTAAATTAATCGCAAATGCTTGAACTGAGGATATATTGGCGATATGAACATCGTTTCAATTATTATTCCAAGGTCGCATAACCGATTGTTATTGATCATTATTCTGATGGTCATTATATCTTGTCAAGGAGATTCAAAGACCATGACTCACAAGTACACCAATCATCTGATTGAGTCTTCAAGTCCCTATTTATTGCAGCATGCACACAATCCAGTGGATTGGTATCCCTGGGGGGCTGAAGCCTTCGAGCGTGCTAAACTCGAGGACAAGCCCATATTTCTTTCCATCGGTTACTCTACCTGTCATTGGTGCCATGTAATGGCTCATGAATCGTTTGAAGATGAAGCAGTGGCTCAACTTCTCAATGACAGTTATATCTGTATCAAGGTGGATCGTGAAGAGCGACCGGATATTGATCAACTCTACATGGCTGCTGCAACCAGCCTTATTGGTCGGGGGGGATGGCCGTTAACCATTATCATGAGCCCTGATAAAAGACCATTTTTCGCTGGAACCTATTTTCCCAAGGAATCTGTACCTGGGAGAGTTGGGCTGCTTCAATTGCTTCCCCAAATATCAACGGCCTGGATAAATCAAAGAGCAGAAATTGACAGAGCTGCCGATGAAATAATTAATGGGCTACAGCAACGGAAAAGCGGGGGTGAGCGACCGGCGCTGGATGCTGATGTGCTTCAGGCCGCGGCTACAGATTTCAAGCGTAATTATGATTCAGTCCAAGGGGGCTTTGGCTCCGCGCCAAAATTTCCTTCAGCGCACAATCTTAATTTTTTACTGAGAGAAGGTCACCGTACTGGGGATCAGGAATTAACAGAAATGGCTATTCATAGCTTGAAGCAGATGCGTTTGGGTGGAATCTATGATCAGGTCGGATTTGGCTTCCACCGCTATAGTACTGATGCCAGTTGGCACGTCCCTCATTTTGAGAAGATGCTTTATGACCAGGCCAGTCTGATGCTGGCCTATACTGAAGCATGGGAAATCACGGCTGACCCACTCTTTCTACAGACCATGGAAGAAATCCTGATTTATTTGAATGCTAAACTCAGATCTCCAGAGGGAGCTTATTATTCAGCCGAAGATGCTGACAGCGATGGTGAGGAAGGCAAGTTTTATGTCTGGTCATGGTCAGAACTTCAGGAGGTTCTCAACAAAGCTGAACTGGAAGCCATGGCGCCCACCTTTGGTATCGAGCCTGGAGGAAATTTTAATGATGAAGCAAGTAGACAAGTTTCAGGGAAAAATATCCTTTATGTGAACTCAACTATGGATTATGCCAGTCTGCTCACCGATCCAATCTGGCTCAGGGCCAGGCAAAAGCTGTATGACCAAAGAGAAAAACGGATTCACCCAGGTTTGGATGATAAAATCCTCTGCGACTGGAACGGACTGATGCTATCAGCACTTTCACGCGCTGCTCTGGCCACAGGGCAAGATCAATACCGTAAAGCTGCCGCTAATCTGGCTGATTATCTGCTGGTGGAATTGATCAGCAAAAATGGAACTCTTCTGCACATGCCTTTGAAAGGAGAGCAGCAGATTGAGGGCTTCCTGGACGACTATAGCTTCGTCATTCAGGGGCTGCGTTACTATTATGAGGTATCCTTTGAGCCTAAATACCTGGAAACGGCTCTTAAATTGCAGGAAATTCAGATTCAAAAATTTTGGGATATAGAAGCGGGGGGTTTTTTCTTTACTGCGGACGGTGATCAGGATTTGTTTATTCGGCAAAAGGAAATTTATGATGGTGCAATTCCATCGGGGAATTCTATAGCTGCCGCTAATCTTTATTATCTGGGTCGCCTGGCAGAAAAGCCAACCTGGGAAACACTTGCTGTTGAAATCGGAAATTCTTTTTCTGATCAAATCAGACGAGGTCCAAGGGGGTCTTCAGCGTTATTGCAAGCGCTCCAGGTTCAAATTGCAGGATCAAAAGAAATTGTCATTGCAGGTGATTCTCAGGATCTAGAGGATGCGCTGTCTGTCATCAGGAAAAATTATGATCCCTTTAAACTTATATTATTCCGTCCAAATAAAGGCTACGCAGCCATCGAAGAAATATCAGGCTTCCTGGCATATCAAAAAGCTATTGGAGCTGAATTGACCGTCTATATTTGTGAGAACTATGCCTGCCAACAACCCCTTACCAGTCTTGAAAGTCTTTCCCAGGCTTTGAAAGAATATAGCGGCAAATAAATCATGCCTGCCTCTGCATTTCAAGCCTGTACGGCCATCATTCTAGCTGGAGGAAGTGCCAGCCGGATGGGCAGGGACAAGCGGTTCTTGAAAGTGGGGAATGAAAACCTGCTGGAACGACAGATTCGCCTGCTTGAGAAACACTTCCCTGAAATAATTATCTCGGCAAATGATCCGGTTAAACTGGGGTATTTAAATTTACAAGTGGTTCAGGACGAACAAGCTGGCCAGGGACCCCTGGGCGGTCTCTCGTCGGCTCTGGCTGCATCCAACTCTGAGCATAATTTTGTGGTTGCCGTCGATATTCCAAATATTGACATGAAACTGGTAGAAAAAATGCTGACCCATCTGGACACTGTTTCTGCAGTTATCCCTGTCAGTGTTGACGGTCATCAAGAAACCCTGTTCGCCTTTTATAGTAAAAGCTGTATCCCTATTTTCAAGAGCGCATTGAAAGACGGTGAACGAGCTATTCATCGTGCTCTAAAAAAGTGTCCTGTTTACCATTTTCCCATGAAAAATCGCCTCGCCATTAAGAATATCAATTCTCCAGGAGATTTTGAGACCTTTCTCAGGGAGAATGAATAGGGTTACTCTCCAGGATCTTCTGAATATTCAGCCAATCGCCATATTCAGATTCACTTAGTAGTAATCGCAATTCAAGACCAGTCAGACGACCCCATATGAGATAACCCCGGGGACTTAAGCTGGGCTCGTGGTGGATACTGATAATAAAAACTCGCAAAGCTCTGGCCTGTAATTGCTCAGCTTTGTCTGGCGCATCCAGAGCGAATTTAATTTCAGCTCTTTCAAGCAGTAACTCAACATAGACCTCCACCAGGTGGGCATTTCCCAACAAACCCACAGCTGTTTTTTCATCAACCATATCAATCAGATCGGCATGATCGGGCATGATTGTGAATAGCGCGTCACTCAAGGTTTGGTCAGCTTCAATCAGGTGCCCGGTTTTCCGTAATTTTAGGGCAGCTAAAATGACTTCACCTATCATTTGAATCATCCGCATGATATAATCTTCTCTCATGTTGCTCATTTTTCACCTTGATTGCGCATTTGAAATTGGTTAGAATGTAGACAAACAATATTCAATTGGTAAGCTATAGTTTGTCATTATTCACTTCATAGGACGTGTGTAGTGCAATGAATTTGTCTGGTGAATAAAAATGATTAAACTGTTCCCACGACCATAGCAGGAAGGTAGTTTCTCCCATGAAGGCTAAGATTACAAAAATAAAAAATTTCCAAAAAAACACGCACATTCAGGGATTCTTCCTGGTTCGTGAAAAACACGTCCGCAGTACCCGTACAAATCATCCCTATCTGCAATTATATCTCCAGGATAATACGGGCTCGATTGATGCGAAGGTATGGGAAGATGTCCCAGCATTTGAAAAATCTTTTATGGAGGGGGATGCTGTTGTTGTCAAAGGTCGGGTAAGTGAATATCGAGAGCAACTTCAACTGGAAATTGAGGATATTGGAAAAGCTTCGCCTGAAAAACATGCTGAATATGGATTTGAGCTTGCTAAGCTTATTCCCAGCACCAAACATAACGTGTCACAAATGTGGCGTGAATTGGCCAAAATTATTAAGGGTATGACGAATACTCATCTCAAGGCTTTAATCAGCGAAATTTACCGGAAAAATGCTGAAGTTATCAAATCACATCCAGCTTCAATGAAATTGCACCATGCCTGGCTTGGCGGCTTTCTTGAACACGTGCTTTCCATGGCAAAAATGGGTGTACAATTGGGGGAGCATTACCAGGTTGATACAGATTTACTGCTTACAGGAATTATGCTCCATGATATTGGAAAATTAGAGGAATTAAATCCGGTGCAACGTCCAGGCTACACAGACAGGGGCAGGCTTGTTGGGCACATCGTCCTGGGTAGAGATATCGCCAGGGAAGTCATGGCCACGCTCAAAGACTTTCCCGCAGATTTACAGCTTAAAGTGGAGCATATGATTCTCTCCCATCAGGGGAAGTATGAATATCAATCACCGAAGCAACCGAAATTTAAAGAAGCTCTACTTTTGCATTATATAGATGAGCTTGATGCTCGTATGAATATGATGAATGAGGTAATTGAGAATGATGCTGAATCAGGCTCCTGGACCAACCGCTTCAATTATTTTAGAATCCCGCTTTTAAAGGGGGATCTTGGAGAAAATGCCGACTATTGATCCTGAGCTGGAACTATCCCTCATTGAATATCGCCGATTTGCTCTCATGGCACTTTGGACAGGCATGATAGCAACCATTGGTATCGTGTTCGCCTTTATTCCCAATATCGAGCTGGTCCTTTTGTCCGCTTTTCTTGGCGGAATAGCTCTGGGTCCCCAAAAAGGCTTTCTGGTCGCAGCCCTTGGAGAAGCACTCTTTTCTGCATTGAATCCCATTGGATCTGGCTTGGGATTCCCCCTATTATTTATTTTCCAAATAGTCAGCGTTGGATTGTGCGGCATGTGGGGAGGACTTAGTTCAAAATTTTTACTTTCAGCAAGGGGCTCGATTAACACCACCCTTTTTCTGGCAGCGAGCGCATTGATCCTGACCCTTGTCTTCGATCTTCTAACGGCTTTAAGCTTTCCGATTAGCTCAGGAATTACCGAGGGGACATTAATTGGCGTAGTGAGTGTAGGGCTTCCATTCTTCATAGTGCATATAGGCTCGAATATCATTCTGTTCGCTCTTTTTGGTCCCGCATTGATCGGACTTATCGACCGTCAACTCATGATGAACGGATTGAGATAACTTCTAATGCGCTGGAATAAGAAAATAATTTTGCTTTTGGGTGTCGCATTACCGGCTTTTATGCTTGCCCAACTAGACCATATTGCCGTGGTTTCAGGAACTTATCCTGATTTTGGCGCTGTTCCTGGATCCTGGGGACATTTACAATTCTATCGACCCCTGGGGATGAAGGGCATCGTGCTTGAGGATTGGCGTGATCTAACCTCTCTGTCTCCCTTGAGCGGTGAACCTTTCAACACAGATCGCCAATCATGGATTTCCCTGGACACTAAGGCGTCTCTCTGGCAGCAGACCCATCCTCCATTAACTGTGGTTGCAGACACTACTTCCGCATCGTTAACGGTCAATTACAAACAGGGAGATGGTGAATTTAAGGACTTCAATATCTGGTATCACAACAGTTTGGGCAAGACCACCAGGTATGGCTGGACTTCTAAATTGCGTTCCCATCCACGGCTGCTGGGAGTGACATCGTATGATGAACAGCGGCATAGAATTCAGGTTAACACTTCAGGAGAACGATTTTCATTAACTGTGGAGGGCGGCTATGATCATCAGGTCAATCCACTGTACTGGCTCGAAATTGATACGACCACATATGCCTGGGATTATGATGATAGCCCCCAAATTCTATCCCACCGTTGGGATGGTAACCTGCTGTGGCATAATCTGGATTCCAGCAAGGTAGGGACTGAAATATTTGCCTTCTTCCGGGCCGGGTTATGGACCTGGCCTGGTGGAGAAAGACAATCCCTCAGTTCCATGGCTTATGTTAGTCACAGATTTAGCATTGGAGAATTATCCCCTTTTGAAATAAAAGGTGGCGTGTTGTCCAAACAATTGGGTGGCAATAAAAACAGTCGTCAGTTTGCTGAATTCTTTTTCCCGGAGATTAGCTGGAAACACTTTTCAGCAACATTTGGCATTAAGAGCCTTGGGAAAGGTCCCCTTTTTCCAGATATCGATATTCAGTTTAAACAGGGTCCACTTGAATTGAGTTATGAGACACTTCAAATTATAAACGAGCGTGTCTGGACACCGATCTACAACACAAGCAGTGTACATCATATTTCCAGCATCTTAAAAGTAGCTCAACTCGAGCTGTTTGTCGGTACATGGTTTGGGGGAGGTAGTAGCAAGGATGTTAATGGTTACCATGGGAAAGCCCAATTTCAGTTTCCCTGGCGGATGCATGCCTCTTTTGGAGCTGCTACTGTGAATCAATCTACAGACTGGATCTTTGCCAATAAAATGCTGACCTGGCAGTTGGATCAGGATATCACTTTATTTAGTGGTGCCCTCCATAGCCACCTCAAACTTTGGGGAAATCATTATCTGGAAACTCAGCCAGGCATTCTCCAGAGTGAAACGGGCTTGGCAGGTAATTCGATTTTTCCTGGCGAAGCTGTTTTGCATCTCTTGAATTATACAATTTCTGCAGAGGTAAGCGATGTGATTATTGGCTTTACCGATAGCAACATATTACAAGATGATGTATGGTCACAATATGGGGATTTTCCCTGGAATCCGAATTTCAGTATTATGGTAAATCAGCTACCGGAGACCCGGTTTCGTTACTTCTCAATCATTTGGGTTTTCGATAATTAATCGTATTACTACCAGGTTACTACGGGTGTCTTAACCTTTTTAAGTGAAAGCATCTCTAAACTCTCAGCGATGACAAAAAACGCAGATATAGTGCTATTTGAAAAAGTGCAAAACCGGGATTCGCTGGCGTTCGATGAACTTATGCGCCACTATTCTCCAGAATTGAATAGTTTTATCCTGCGCATTGTTTCCAATGTGGAAGATGCTCAGGATATATTACAGGATACGTTTGTGAGAGTCTGGGAGAAGAGTCACCAGTTCAAGGGGAATTCCAGTGTTAAAACCTGGATCTTCAGAATCGCAATTAACTTATCTTACAATCAGTTAAAGCGAAGAAAACGTTGGGGATTTTCCGTTATCGATGAGCTAAAGATCTTGATTTCCGGGTCTGATCCTGAGCAAGAAACGGAGCAGAAATTTCATTCTACTCTACTTGAAAAAAGTCTTGATATGCTTACACCAAGACAGCATGCAGTAGTTATGGCTCGCCTTTATGAAGATCTACCCTTTGCCCAAATATCCACGGCCCTCGGTTGTTCGGAAAATGCGGCGAAAGTGCATTTTCATGAAGGGAAAAAACGAATCGAAAAATATATAAAAGAACGGGTAACCTGACATGGACAAAGTAGAAAATTTTATTAGTAATGGTTTATCCAGTGTTGATGATGTTGCCAAACTTGATATCGATGCACTGATTTCCGGTACACACACCCGGATAAAAAAGAGGGCTGTTCAGCGAAAACTTATGTATTCCAGTCCAGTTGTGGTTCTTTTGCTTTTGATGGTCATGGCAATCTTCCCGAAGCAGGGGACAAACGCCCCCTTACCTGAAGGGGAGCTGTTCATGGCTGGTTGGGAGTACACTTGGACTGAAACGGAGGCAAACAAACTTGAAGATGCCCGGGAAGAGGAGCTTTATGAACAAAGTGTCGATTATCTCTTCGACGAGCCATACTATTCATATATTTCTGATGCCGAGGTGTTACTGGATGAAAACGATCTGGAAGCACTGGTGGTCTATTTAAAGGAGGCGTAAAATGCGCAACTACACCTGGTTAATTTTTGTATTAATGTTGGGCAACTCGCTTGCTCAGGAACCACCGGACGTCGGCGGTTTTAGTCCCAAAAACATGGATGCTGTCCGAATCTGGAAACTTACTGAGGTGCTTGAACTCAGTGAAGACCAGGTAGCTACTTTTTTACCTTTGGTTCAAATACATGAGCGAAAACTTCGTGATATTCAAAAAGAAATGGTAGCGCTCGCCAAGGAGGGTCACACCCTCTTGACGGCAGGTGAAGTGACCCAAAAGGAAGTCGATAAGTATATCAAAGGGTATTCCGCCAAACAAGATGAAGTCCATCAAATCAAGCATGACTTTCTCACAGCCCTCCCTAAGCATCTCACACCAAAACAACAACTATTGTATCTTGGTTTTGAAACGCGTTTCAGGAGTGAGTTAAGGGAATATATGAAAAATGAACGCCATGGCACAGGTGATCAAAAACGTCGGACAAAAAGACCGTAAATGATGTGGAGAGGAGCAATAGAATGAGCAGAAAATATGTTGTATTAATGGTTTCGGTATTCATGGGACTCATTTGGTCATGCGATGTCAGTGAGGCAGATAATACCGCTTCCATAGAAGCGTCTCTCATGAGGAGTATTGCCGCAGACGATAGTACCTATGGCATTGATGGCATGGAAGATATTGAAGATGATGATTTTGCACTGGAATGGGTAACTGAAGCGTCGCCAGCGGGGTCATCCATTGTAACAGAAAGCTTAAGAGACTCCAATTATGTTTGGAGATTTAGCCGCAGAAATATGAGTGAAACCCGTGAAGTCATCATTGAAGTTGAAGATGATAGTTCTGCGTTAGCTCTGATCACATACCACATAACAGGAACCTTTCACATCAGGCAATTCCAAAGAGTCTGGACGAATCGAGATCATTTTGAACGAGGGGATTCGGTACGCTTCAGTGAAAAGCCAATTGATATGACCTCAAACCGTCGCGTAGCATATAGAAAACGTCATAATGCGGCAGGTGAAGAGGAATGGCTGCCTGTGGCAATGACACATGCCTACAGCCAATCGGGCAATTCTGTTGATATTGAAGCAATGGAGTGGGTGATGGAAGATTCTGTCAAAGTAATGACCGATTTTGCATCCGTATTATATGATCGAAGGAGGCCATTACTCCTTTCGCTGGCAGGAACAAATAGAATCAATATTCTTGTGAGCAATAATGTGCCAGGGGCATCTGAACGTCTGACAAGCCGTTTAGGATATCATCCTCGTATGGATGGACCAGGGTTAAGAAATCATTTGCGTCTCAATTATGTTGAAACAAATGATATTGGGTATAAGATTTACAGCACCCGAATCATGCCACCTTCATATCCCCAGAGACATTTTAAGGGTTTCGTAGAAGTTATGGATCATCGCACTCTTTTTGATCATGACTATGCGTTCTATTCAGTTGCTACCCTGGGTTTCGTTTATACTGCCAGGTACCAGGTTAGTCCAGAATAAATACAGGATAACTGATTCTAAAAAAGGCCGGGCCTTTTTTGTGCCTAAAAAGATAAATATTCTAGAAGTGGAGACTGCTTCTAAACCCGAACCCAATGCCTTTCGCATCAGCATTGAGCCCATTGAATAATGATAGCGAAAGACCGGTGTCAATAAAACCAAAATGAAAGCCTGTCCCAAATGTATGGACTGGATCCCCGTACTTTGTCTGATGGTAATAGCTAATGTCAATCCAATCCGTAGCGAAAAAATTGGCTTGATAATAGATTTCCAAATTGGGACTAAATCCGAATCGTACCTCCTCTGTAAAAGCCTTTTCAATGCCAGCGCCAACAAGTATTCGGGGAAGTGGCTGATAAAACGCAGCAATATTTATGACGGTTGGGATATCAATATCATAATTCCTTTTACTATCAAGCAAGAATGATTCGGTGTGTTGATATTCCTCTAAACTATCTGAATCACTCAGGATGGGACCTATTTGTTCAAAGGTCCAGGCTTCATGTTTCAAGCCAGACCAGGAATATTTCGCACCAATATTGCGTATTGAGACTTGCAGTTCAACTTCCCGATTTAAGAGTGGATATAAATCCATGATCGCACCTACATCGAGTCCGAAAGTGGGATCTGAGAGTGTGTTCATGGGATCGTAATTACTTAAATTGGGATCATCCAGATGTCCCTGGGCATCAGCATAGGTTCCCCAGGCTTCACCAGATGCTGTTGCGATAACTGAGTCTTCTGTAAAGGTTATGGAAAGATCATCACTCACAAAATGGATGTATCCGGCAGCAGTGTACATGTTGACCCCCACACCAACCTTGACATCGCCGTAAGTGGTTGAAAGGGGGTGACCATATGAAAGCGTCGATTTTAAGACAAATGGAATTGCCTCAAGCTCTACGCCACCATTTTCAATGGGAGTATTCAGAGTCCAGTCTTGCATGGGAAGCACGGGTATCATTGTTGATGGAATACTGCCAGGAAGGATTAGCTTAATATGGGATTTCCCTGAAATATTCAGACCGAATCGGCCAATCCGTAGCCCAAATAGCGTATGGAATTCTGGCGCTATATTTAAAACAATTTCCTCATTTAGCAAGGTAGCGAGATATTCAGCCTTGGTTGCATCATTCCAGTGATCGCCAGTTGTCCACCACTTTGTATACCAGCCGGGCGTAAGTAATGAGTTGCGAATACCAATTTTAAAATCAGGGAAGAAATTTATTGACCACTTCGCATTATAGTCCCTTGCCAGATTGGCTGCATTGGTAAAGAGTTCATCCATGGAACGGAACTGGTGACGTTTGACCTTTAAGAAATCAGCCCTTGCGGCGTTTATTAGTGCATTCGGATCAATATCAGCGGCCAGGAGAGAGTCGAGAATAGGCTCTTCTTCGGCGACAGCAACTAATTTCGTCCCTGCGAGTTGCTTCAAATATAGGTCAAGTTCTGAAAGCAGCTCATCACGGGATGACTCAAAAACCACAACTTTTGTCTGTGTGTCATAAATTCGAAAGTTGGCGTCATCCTCAGGGACGACAACCACATAATCGACACCACTACTATCCGTAGCCAGTAAATGGCAGATAAGATCATTACAGTTATTTGCTTTAATGGCAATCAATGTTGGATCCAGGAGCGTCAGATAGGGAAGGGACGTCAAATCCAACCCCTGCAGGCCGTCATTGGACCAGAAGTAAATGGGACCAATAGCCATTAAACCAGCAACTACGATGGGTTCAGGGTCTATTTGGACCAATACCATTTCAGGTTCTGAAATTTCAAATGGTTCGCTTTCAGCACCTGAGCTGTTATCAACTCCAGTTGAGTCTAACACCATCATTTCCGTGACCGTAGAATCTTCACTCACCAGATCTTCAGCGGGCGAAAGAAGTGAATCGGCAACTTCAACGGGAACCTCAACAGCAGCTTCCGGTGGCGAGGTTTGGCTCGAGTCTATTGCAGTACTATCAACCTGGGCCATGAGAAAACTGGAAAGGGTGAGTGATAGCAGGAATTTAATGAGCGTTTTCATTAGAGCTCCTCCCCATTTACGGTATAGGATACGCTACCCTAGGTTCGCAATGTAAGGGAATCAGTGGTAAAAAATCTCGATGGCAAACTATTTCCTTGGGCGTCTGTTCGTCCTAATAATTGGACATCGGGTTTTAAAAATAATTTATGCTCCAGTAAACTGAGCTTGTTATGGGATAAAATGACCTCAGTAATTTCTGCTTCTATATCTGGATCAGCATTTTCAAGAGGCAGGAGTTCCAATGAAAACAGGGTATCCGCCGGAGGTGCAGTTCCAGCTGCGATTGCCAGACTATCAAAAGCAAGACTATCCTTACTCGCCATGACCACCACGCTGGCGCCAAATTCAAACAGATTCAGGACATCGGCGAAAAGCGTGAACTTTTCCAGGGTTACCGTCTGATCTTTTGGTAAGGGTGATTCTATGCTGCTGGCTTCCAGGTCCAGGGTAGGGGGATCCGTAATAATGAGGGAGAACGGTACATTGATGTACATGATAGGATGCATTCCCTGTCCTTTGGCAATCCTCGATTCACTCATGCCATCACCCACGATAGCAATCCCACTTGAGATAATCGATTCAGGATGAATGTTAAGCAGATCTGCGGCATCAATATGAACAATATCGTTACCTGGCGTGAGCGTATGACTAATTTCAATCGTTTCAGTATAGCCAAGTGAATCCGTTCCTGACAAAAATAGACTCAAATCAATGGGAATATCAAAAGTGCTGTTGAAATCGATATCGATATTTACATGTTCAAACATTAGATCTGAGACCAGATCAGGCAAATCGAATGACACAGTGTCCGGGTCAATTATCAACGTATCGGGCTCTATGATTCCCGTGACGCTCTCCATGGCCAGCTCAGTAATATTCACATCTATGCTGATAGAATCACCAAAAGTGAGCGTCATCTCCTCATCTGCTTCCAGTGAAACTTTAGACACATAATGGATACTCTGATCCTGGTTCGGCTCAGTTGAATCAAAGGCCAGCTTGTAATTTGACAGATTCAAGGATGATACCTGGGGTGTGGAAATATTTTCAAGTCTAAAAGACATCTGGAGCGGTTGAGATGTTGTACGATTTATAAATTCATCGATCTGGAAATCAATATCAGCCACAACACCGATCCGATTGGTCATGGTCAAAGCAAAATTCCCTGTTTCAAAAATGGCTTCAATCAGTTTGGTGCCTTCATTTAAAACAATTTCGCTGGAGTCAACGATATCGTCCTGATTAAAAAACCCTGTAACAGACGCAAATTCCATATCAGAGACAACAATATTAACAAAGATCGAATCTTCCAAACCATAGCGACCTACTTCACCAACGGGAGTGGTGACCAACGTGGTGTAGGCGAGAACCTGGGACGCTGTGTCTGGAAAAACAAGGTTGTAGTCTGACAAATCAAAGGTAAGGACATTTTCAATAGGGGTGGCCTCCAATGTGAGAATCCCATTTAAGGCATTAGAGTTGGCATCGACTAATTGGGGAATAGTCAACTCGATTGAAGGTAAACCAGCAAAACCAGATGCGTTTATCTGATTATCTATTGTAATTGATAAGGAGCCTACTGATATATCTGCGAATAGCAATTTTGATTGGGAACTAATCGCTATTTCGCCTGTTTCTTCAATGTTTTGCGCTTCGATAATTCCAGTTATCCGTCCAAAATAAAGGTCTTCACCTTCAGAATCGCCGTACAAGGCTATGGTTACAGACACCTGGTCTTGTTGGTCAAGGGTAACCAGGACATCCCCTGTATTTTCAGTGTTTATCTCATAGCTATATAACACTTCTTGAGTCGTCGTGGACATCACCAAACTGTAGCCTGAAATATCACTAATATCGGCAATATTTGAATTGGCAGGGATTTGAACCGTTGTGGTGAAGACAGCACTGGAAGGGTCTTCCAGAGAAGTTATGCTGATCACCATTTCAGAGGCGACAGCCATTGCATTGTCAACTTCAATTTTCAGTGATCCCACCTTTATTTTTGCTGATTGAATGATATTTTCAGATTCAGCCATGGCGATACTTCCAGTCTCATCGATGCTTTGAGCCGGCACCTTGGCGGTGGCACTGGTTACCATTAATCCAGTACCGGAAATATCAATGTTAAAGCTGGAGGTTCGGGCGATGTCATTGATGGGAATGGAGATGCCATCTGATCCTATTGTGGATCCAGTAACGAGTACCAGAATAACGCCTGGCAGGGTCATCCCCGTCAGATCAATACTACGGGTGCTGGCTGTTTGAGGATCAATAGGAGTGTCCCAATGGACTGATCCACCAATTATATCTGTCGTATCAATTCCAATCGCTTCACGCAATTGAATATCGATGGGATTCCCCAGGGCGATCACCATGTCATTATTGATGGTAATATCAAGCGTTCCACCTGAAAAATCAGCTGAGGAGAAGTCGCTGAAGGTGAAGGATTTGTATACAGGTGCTAAATTGCCGCCGGGGACCACTGCATCTCCATCGGGCAACTCATTCACTGAGGGGACTATTTCGTTTAACAGGAAGGCAGGCGTAGGGGTTGCCGGAATGGGGGCAAGATCAATGATCCCCAGTTCAGATGTAATCAGTTCTTGAATTGGAGCGACACCAACGGCCTCGAAACCACTATTCTGGTTAATGGTGGATCCTGTCACTGTAACATCATCAACTGACTGGGCAAAAGATTGGGTGATATCTCCGAAGACCAGCTGATCACCGACTTCCTGGGAAGCCATTTCTGTCGTATCGGTATAGGCATAGATGGAATCACCATTCTCGTACAATTGTAATCTAATATTATCTTGATCTTTTAAAGTCTCAAGCGTTACGCTGGTTTTAATAAGTGGAAACTCTACTCTGTTTGTCCAGGATGGTATCTTTGGTTCCTGGAGTAAATCGCAGGAGTTTATTGCAAGTACAGCCAGAATTGGCAATACAATTTGCGGCTTACGAAGTGATAGCAGTTGAATCATTTGACCCTCAGCATTTGGCTTTTCAATTTCAAATCCCTTAATATTGACTTGATAATCCAAGTCATGTAAAATTGCTAAAACAAGTATTTCCCCCGTTCTGGCAATCGAATCTAAACTTATGCTTGCTGATCTAAGCAGGAAATATTGCTGACTCCAGCGGGTTGCAGAAAACCAAACCATGGATGGACCTGAACAATACAATTAGAAATTTCTTATAAGCATATATATAATAATAGTTTAGATCATAAGAATTATTTAATTGCCCATTCAAACAAGGGTTTGAATCAAAGGTTCGAGCTGTGAGAAGTATCACAGGGGAATAGCTAGCAGAAACAGGCTATGAGGCTGAGTAGCACCCCTAATCTTTCTTTTTCAATGGCAAGGAATGGATTCGGGGCTAATTTAGCCCTCTGTGAAATGATGAAAGCTGATCCTTTAAATTTTAGAGCGCAACCCATGAGTGGTGAGAAAAACAGGATACTTGTTGGGACTTCCGGATTTTCGTATCCTGATTGGAAAGGTGAATTTTATCCACCTGGAATGAACAAGGAAAAATGGTTGAATTTTTACTCAGATCACTTCAGTTTTTGTGAATTAAACTTTAGCTATTATAGAATGCCCAGCCAGCAGCAAATGGAAAAATATCTTGAACACCCACTCAAGTATGCAGTTAAAGCACATCGCTCCATGACCCATGACAGATTGACCACGAAAATTGCCAGACAGGATTTTTTAGAAGCTGTCCGAATTCTCCAGCAGGATGATCATCTCGCTGCAGTGCTACTCCAATTTCCATTTTCTTTCGGTTACACTGCTGAAAATCGACTGTTTTTACTCGATATGCTTGAAGATTTATCAGAGTTACCTTTAGTCGTTGAGTTTCGTCACCCTGCCTGGATAAAGGATAGCGTTTTTGCGACATTGAGAAAAGGCTCCTGGGGTATCTCCATGGTTGATTCGCCCCAGCTTTCAGGCGGGATGCCCATATTTGAGGCAGTCACCTCCGAGCTGGGATATCTGCGTTTTCATGGTCGCAATGGTGCGAATTGGTGGAGCGGGGATAATGTGAGTCGATATGACTATGAATATAGCCCAGACGAATTAAATGAATGGCTGCCGCGGATAGCAGAAATGGCGCGTCAGGCAAAGACCACCTATGTATCTTTTAATAATCATGCCAGGGGTCAAGCAATAAAGAATGCGAATCAACTAAAATCGGTTTTATCAAAAGCCAATCTATTATAGCGAGGGAAACAAGCATGGCAGATTCAACACTTAATGCCGTAGTATCACAAAAAATTGAGGTATCACCGGGTTTAATAATTCTTAGAGTTGTTCCTGATGGTTGGGTGTTGCCAGATTACAAAGCGGGTCAATTTACTGTTTTGGGGTTGCCGGGTACGGCTCCAAGACATCTGTTTTCTGACGGGGAAGAAGCTTTGGGTACTCCTGAAAATCTCATCAAACGTGCATATTCAATTTCTTCGGCTTCGAGAAATAAGGAATATATCGAATTTTACATCACCATGGTCAGATCAGGTGCCCTCACACCACGTATATTTGCTCTTGAAACAGGAAGTAGAATATTTCTTTCACAGAAATTTACAGGTGTATTTACACTGGAAATGACCGGCTCAGAGTCAAATATCGTCTTGCTGGGGACGGGAACCGGTCTTGCTCCCTACATGAGCATGCTGCGTGAAGACCTGCCCTGTAATAGCAACCGGAAATACATAATTGTTCATGGTGCCAGACATAGCTGGGATTTGGGCTATCGCTCAGAGCTGAATACAATCGCCAATGTTTGTAATAACTTCACATATATTCCAGCCATCACACGACCAGAATTAGAACACATCCCCTGGGGCGGTCAATCAGGATATATCCAGGATCTGTGGAAAAATGGAATTATTCAAACGAAATCAGGGCTGGAGCCCACACCTGATAACACGCATATCTTTTTATGTGGCAATCCCAGTATGATCGATATTATGGTGAAGCTGTTAGAATCCGATGGTTTTAAGGAGCACAGCAAAAAATCACCAGGTCAGATTCACTTGGAGCGATACTGGTAAAAATATCACTGTACCAGTATTATGAATGGGTCCTTTTAAGAGATTTGAGGGTGGTCCTGCTTTCTTAATAAATACTTAAAGAGAAGCATGTTTTAGCCGATAATTGAATGAACAAGGACTCACAGACTAGTCATACACAAAGAATCGGATCATAGCAACATGATTGAAAAGACTACCCGTTTTGGTTTTCCTCTCAGATTGGACTGATACCATGAATACGCGGATGGGCTCCTGGTTTGGCTTTAAACCAGGGCTAAGCGACAAATTAGTTGAGTCGTTCGCTAAACTTCGGTTCCCCCAGGAGATAGAGTCAGCTTTTCTCGATGATTATTACGAGGGCACAATTTTGCGCACTCGGATCGCCGTTTTTATTGGTTTGGTTGTCTATGAGCTGTTTCACATCCTCGACTATTTGGTAGTCCCTGATGTCAAGACAGCGATAATGTGGATCCGATTTGGATTTGTTGGACCCATGATTATGATTCTATTTATCCTAACCTTTGATCGGCGCTTTAAACGCTACAATCAATTGTTTATATCCATGGGAATTCTGGTTGCAGGTGGGGGAATTGTCCTGATGACCCTTATTTCTCCACATTACACATCATCTTATTATGCTGGAATAATCATTGTTTTAATTTATTGCTACATGATTATGGGGCTGAGATTTTACTGGGCTTCTGGGGCAGGAAATATTGTGGTCATCAGCTATGTGCTTGGGATGGAGCTACTTACCGATCTGCCCATCTCAATCACGATAAATAATTATTTTTTCCTCCTGGGTGCCGATGTGATGCTCATGTTTGGAGCCTATTTTACTGAAGTTCTGCGTCGACGAGACTACCAATTACGGTATCAACTTGATCTGAAAAGTCGTAAAATTGAATCGCTTAATGAGGATTTAGAGATCCGGATCAAAGCAAGGACCGTGGAGCTGGAGGTGGAAATATTAGAGCGGAAAAGTGCTCAAAATTCCACTCAGAAAGCCCTGAAGGAAAAAGAGATTCTTCTAAAAGAAGTTTACCATCGCACCAAAAACAACATGAACGTGGTAATCTCATTGCTCAATCTTCAGACTACGGAACAACAACAGCATCCTGCAGAGGATGTTTTCAAGCAATTGTCAGGGAGAATATATTCCATGTCACTGGTCCATGAGCAGCTCTATGGGAGCGAGGATCTGGCAACGATTCGACTTGACCAATACTTGCCTAAACTTGTATCACAAATCAAATATTCCGTCATGAATGAAGAAGGTCAGATCCAGTTGAATTTTCAGTGTGACCCAGTAGCGGTTGGTTTAGATCATGCCGTACCACTTGGTCTAGCGCTCAACGAAATCATAACGAATGCCTTTAAGCATAGCTTCCCAAATGGAAGAAAGGGTACAATTGATTTCAACGTTAAGAAGCGAAAATCGGGCATTATTGAGATTCGAATTCACAACGACGGAGTAGGCTTGCCAGCAGGATTTAATTTTGAAAATCCTGAAACTCTGGGTTTACGATTAATTCAATTGCTCATTGTAGAACAATTGGCTGGAAAATTTCATGTCGATAGCTCAGATGGAGTTCTGTATAAAATCGAATTACCCCAATTCGCTGAGTGAGATCCTGCTCATAAGTAATGCTTCTCCGATTTTTATTGTTCCAATTGTGAATAGTCCAGCTCAGAACCGAAGGCACTATGGGGGATGAGGTAAACAGCCAGTGTAATAACTGCTGCAGAGATGATCCAGGTTTTCGCGTTTCCTGTTTTTTTCTGTCGCCACGCTGCTACCACCCATGCTAGAAACGCGAGGGCTGTTTTATTGTCAGTAAGATCTGTGCCCCAGGGCCAGCCTGTCCAATACGCATCAAATGCATATTTTTGGACTAAGGGTCCCAATATTATTCCGCCAAGGAACAGAAAAAGTCCTGTAAACAGTGTGTATTTTAGGGTGGCGGGACTTTCAAAATAAGCTGCCATACCGGTTCTTGTTGCCAGTAACATGGCGGTAAACATAAACAGAATGTGGGGAATGAGCACGGTTGCAGGAACGGAACCTTTAAATCTGATGATCACAGGTTCCTTCGTCAGACTTACGGACTCTCCCTTGGTGGTCAGAAGTTTAACGTCATAGACAATTTTCCCAGCTGGGGGCTGTGAAGGCAGGTTGGCTTTCAGGTGACCATCAACCATCATAAAGGGAGTGAGTCGCCAGTCATCGTTGCTCTTGAAGCGTTTCCAGCGCAGGATGGCATTAAAATCAGGCTTGGCAGCACTCAAATCAATTTCAGCAGATGTTCCAGTATTTTGGGATCGAGGGAAATGGAAGGAAACAGACTTGCCTGCTATGTTGACTTCTCCGGTAACAGGATAGGTGGGTCCTGTTTTTCGCTGGTAAACCACAGATGCCAAAGTGATAACAATTGCGAGTGCCCATAAAACTCCTGCCTGGAGCTTGGTATTTTCTGACATGATCAATTCCCTTATAATTGGACGATTAAAATTAATTTTTCTGCACCACGCATAACTTCAATGGTGATACGCTGACCAGGTTTCACCTCAGCCATGCGCCCCATATAGTCGTAAACATTCATTAGGGATCGACCTTCAATCGAGATCATTACATCCCCTTTTTCCATACCGGCCATGGCAGCGGGACCACCTGGGACGACTCCTCCCAACAGGAACCCGTTAACATTGGCGGCAGCGAAGTCAGGAATAATTCCCATCTTGACTTTACCACGTTTCCCCCCAGCTGGTGGACCTTTGGGGCCGGCCTGCTGAAAGGTAAATGTCTCATCAAGGGAAGCCATGTCAACGATGAGATCATAGGCAAAATCTGCAATTACTTTTTCGCCAGAAAAATTAATGGTTTCAATATCGTCTGCAGGGGTGTGGTACTCTTCGGTAATCCCAGTGAAGAAAAACAAAACAGGGATATCTTCTACGTAAAAGGAAGCATGGTCAGATGGTCCATATCCATCGGGTGTCATTGAAAGGGTGAAATCCCGACCCTTGGCTTGTTTTACAAGAAAATCTTCTATTCCCAGGGCCGTTCCAGTACCCCCTAGAGTTAAAGTCGGGTTCTGGGGATTCAGTCGACCGATCATATCCAGATTAAACATTTGTTTGACATTCTTCAGGTCAATAAGACTGTTTGAGGTGAAAAACTTGGATCCCAGAAGTCCCATTTCTTCTGCACCGAAGGTCATAAAGAGGATGCTCCGTTTTGGGGCATGTTTGTCCAGAGCAAGACGCTCGGCAATTTCCAGCACTGCCGCAACGCCAGAGGCATTGTCATCTGCGCCATTGTGGATTGCGATGCTGTCTGGTCTCCGTGAACCAGAACCCTGGCCACCCCAACCGATGTGATCATAATGGGCGCCAACGACGATAACCTGGTCTCTCAGGATGTCATCGCTTCCAGGAAGTAAAGCAATTATGTTCTGTGTGGTAACCTCTTGCTGAACGACTTCCGTCTCTGCGGAAATTTGAATATCAACCGGCATACTGGCTGGTCCAAGTAGCGTATCCAGAACCGTTTCCAGATCTATAATGGTTTTACCAGTAATGCTGAGCAAATGGTCGGCCAGGTCTCTTTTGATATGAATGACAGGCAGGGTTGCTACAGACAGGTTGCGCTCGATGTTTAATTCGATAAGTTCATCTTTTTCATCGAATTTCACGCCGTTGACAAAAATTACCCCAGCAGCTCCATGGTCACGAGCAACAAGCAGTTTGTGGCGGATGGAGGCATACTGATCGTATCTACTGAAACGGGATTCGTTTTCAGGGCTACCGCGCAATATCATGACCCACTTCCCGTTAACATCGAGTCCAGCATAGTCATTCCACTGTACTGAATCATTTTCAATTTCAAAACCATAACCTGCAAAGCTCAACAACGCATCTAACGCTAAACTTGCAGAAAAGGCTGTCGGTGTATAATTCTCTCCAGCCACACCTTCAACACCTGCTGCACTGAAACTGTTTTTTGGTCCAAGCTTCACGGATGTAATCACATTAAAATATTGATAACCATTATCACCGAGGAGGGTTAATCCAAGTTGAGCGAAATGAGTGGCTATATAAGCTGCTGCTTCATCACTTTTCGGGGTGCCAGGCTTTCTTCCTTCAAGATCGTCAGAGGCTAAATATGCGATGTGCTCGTAAATTTCTTTTTCGCTGATTGTCCCTTCACTGTTATGCAGGGGGATTGCGCAATGCATCAGGATTAGACTGATAAAGAGAGTGATAATGGGCTTCATGAAAATTCCTTAGCTGAAAATTTATTTTGACTTGAAGAGTATAATTCTGCCACTAGTCAATTCAATACTTTTCATGGTAGTCGGGCTGGCCAGTGGGTCAATATTATGCCTTATGGAAAATCTCTTGTTGCTGGAGTGAGAGGGCAAAATAGATTGGCTTGAATTTGGAGGAAGAAAATGAGTTTATCTGTTGCAAGCATACTGGGTATCAGTCCCAAAAATTTGCAGAGAAGTGACCTGCTAAATTTTATTAATCAGAATAATATCAAACGTATTACTTTTCATTACACCGCCGGCGATGGACGCTTAAAACAGCTGATCCTGCCTGTAAATTCTATGAATTACGCTGAGCGAATTCTGGCAGCAGGCGAGCGAGTTGATGGTTCCAGTCTATTCAAAGGGTTGTTAGGCAGTGAAGCTTCAGATCTTTATGTGGTTCCATTATATGCATCAGCTTTTATCGATCCCTTTGATGATCATGGAATGTGTTTCCTGTGTCGGTTTCTCGATAAAGACGAAAAATTAGCGGAATTTTGTCCTGACAATATTCTCATGCACGCTGCCAAGTCTTTGAAGGATAAGCATCATTACGATCTTTGGGCGTTGGGCGAACTTGAATTTTATCTCATTGGTGATCGAGAAAGCGATCGCTATCCACTGCCTCATCAGGGTGGATATCATGCCTCCGGTCCCTTCTCATGCTACCTTGATGTGGTAAAGGAAATGCTTGAGATTATTGCTGACATCACTGCGCATGTTAAATATGGTCATGCCGAGGTGGGCACAATCAGGAGTATTAAAAGTCAAGATGATTTACTCAACGGCAAGTATGCTGAACAATTTGAAGTTGAGTTTCTACCTGCTCCAATTGAATGGGCAGCAGATTATTTGAGCCTTGCTAAATATGTCGTACGCAATGTTGCTGATCAGCACAATCTCCTGGCTACCTTCGCACCAAAGTTGGAAACAGGGTATGCTGGTACCGGACTACATTTTCATGTAGAGCTCTTGCAGGATAACAATAATATCATGACCAAGAGTGATGGGACGCTTTCAAACATTGCTAAGCAGGCTATCGGAGGATTACTCAGGTTCGCACCATCCTTAACTGCATTTGGGAATACTATCGCTGCATCCTATCTACGTCTGGTTCCGGGACAAGAATCGCCCACAAAACTGTTCTGGAGTGATCTTAACCGCTCAGCTCTGATTCGGGTTCCGCTCGGCTGGCAACATGGGGAGGATATGGCGTCTGTTATTAATCATCGTTTGAAGGATCGCTATATTTCTCCCTTTAAACGTCAAACCATTGAATTGCGCAGTGCTGATGGGTCTGCACACATCCATTTACTGCTGGCGGGGATCACTATGGCTATAACCTATGGCCTCGACCATGGAGATGTATCGTTAACACTTAGTAATAAAAGGTACATAGGCTCTGGAACTGTAGACACTGATGGAATTCCAGAATTACCAAACAGTTGTCACCAATCCGCACAATATCTCAGGGAAGAGTCCGAGCTTTATCGGGCACAAATTCCAGAATTCATTCTGAACCAAATCTGTGAATTGCTCGAAGCTGAGGGAGATGAACATTCAGCAGATGAGTTGCGCAATCTCGGAGAAGAGGACAGGTTTCAGCGCCAGCGTGTGCTCATGCACCGAAGTGTACATGTTGGTTAAAAGAACAGACAGACACTAAAGCCACAAATCCTCGCGAATGAACACTGATTGTTTAGACCCACTACCAATAATTTCGTGTGATTCGTGTCTCAAAGTAGTTGGCAAAATGGAATAGCCATCCACACCCAAAAGAGTGGACTCAAACACCAAAACCGTCAGATTAGCTACATGAACAGCAAGACGCTATTGTCATACATCCTTAGAATTGAATACAAATTGTTTTGTTAACGCTTGAAAGATAGATACATAATCTATGCGTCGCTTCCTGTCAAAAACAAATTCAAGAATTTTAATCGATTAATAGCCTGTGGGTCTGCTGGCAAAAGGTGTTACATCACTGGTAAATCTGCTAAAACAATCTCAGCAGCTTCAGTTGCAATGATTTTAATCTGCTTAATATCCTTGATGTGAATTCCATCCCGGGCAAAGGCGGTTTGTCCATTGACTGTGATTGAACCTGTAGCTGCTACCATGTAGACATGCCTGTTCGTCTCAATGGACATGTCGAATGATTGTCCTTCATTAATCACCCCAGCATAAATCGCGGCATCCTGATAAATATTCAAAACATCAAGTTCACGGTGAATCTCACGTCCACTAACCAGGGGAATGAGGTGATTGTTTGTATCCTTAGGGAATGCTTTGGTTTCCCAGCGCGGTTTCACATCTTGGGTGGCAGCTTGAATCCAGATTTGAAATAGGACCGTATCCTCAGTCTCATCGTTATGTTCACTATGATAGATACCGGTCCCTGCTGACATGACCTGAACGTCTCCAGCCACGGTTCGACCCGAATTGCCCATATTGTCACGATGGGTGATAGCACCCTGTCTTATATAAGTGATAATTTCCATATTTTCATGGGGGTGCATGTCAAATCCGGTTCCTGATTTGATTAAATCATCATTCCAAACCAGAAGCGGAGGAAAACCTCTGCGATCAGGATTGTGATAGCGGGCAAAGCTAAAATGGTGATGCGCGTCCAGCCAACCGAGATTGGCTGCTCCGAGTGTCTGGAATGGAATGATGCTGATCATGATTAATCCCGCTTAATCTTTACCCTTGTAATCATTTGCAAGCATAAGCGCGCCACCCGCTAGACCGAGATCTTTCAAAAGGCCGCTCATGGCCATCATGTCCCCACCGATGACAGCGGGAAGATAAATGGTAAGGACAAATACAAACATAAGCGCTGCAGTTAAGAGGCCTGCCAGGTATACCTTTTTCTTGAGGATAAAGCTGGTGGATGCAAGCAGCAATGCAATGCCAATAACATAGACCCAGAAAACATCGCCGGGGATAAAAGTGGGCACCATTCCAGCCAGGTCGCTGGCTGACGCCAGATGCATCAGCCCGAATATTGCGAAAGGTACTGTGAACAGAAAGCGTCCAACTGTATTTAGATTTTTCATTGTTTATTCCTGTGCTTTTGAACTTTGGTTAAGTCCGAGTTTTTTACTCAATGCACCCATTATTTTTAGCTCATCTTTATTCAAGATGCTGAAACATTCCACGAGTTGTTCAAGATGACTCTGAAATATTGGATTAAGAGTGCTTTTGCCTTTGTCGGTGAGGCACACCATGACAGACCTCCGATCAGCGGGATTGTTCTGCCGATTTACCAGTCCCTGTTTTTCAAGGTTATCAATTACAGTGACCAGATTAGAACTACTCAATAGAATTTTCTCGCCAATCGTTTTTAATGGGAGAGAACCGAGGTGTTCAAGAATCTCCAGCACGCCAAATTGGGTCATGGTAATCCCATGTCCATCCATATTGTGCCTCAGTACATGCCCAATGGAGTTGTTGGCCCGATTCAGTTTTATCCAGGTGTCCAGGATAAGGGTCTCGGTTTCCGTTCCGGCATAGTGTGTGCTCATAGCAATAATTAAACATCAAATAAATTGATATCAAATAAATATTTCTGTACCTCTCAATAATACCAACAAAAACAATTCTTCGCAGGAGGGGTGTTTTGAAAGCCAGAAGGTCCAGCTATATTCAACGCTATGCCAGGATTCTCCATACCTATTCATAAATTTACTAGCGCTAGTGGAGTCGTGTTTTTTACTGGAGCCGGGATCTCTTCAGAAAGCGGAATCTCAACATTTCGTGATCCCCATGGATATTGGGCAAAACATGATCCGATGCAACTGGCCAGTCGCCAGGGCTTCAAGGCAGATCCCCAGTTGGTTTTGAGCTGGTATGGAGATCGTCGGGAAAGTATCAGGGGTTCATTTCCTAATGCTGGACATTTGGCTATTACTAATTTCCAGAAACTATTTCCACATTCTATGGTTATAACTCAGAATGTGGATGGATTACACTTTGAGGCGGGTAATGAGCGTGTCATTGAGTTGCACGGAAATATCAATCGGCACAAATGTCTGGAGTGTGGAACATCGATCAAACTGGATGAAGCACAGGCAAGAACACTAAATTTTTGCACATGTGGAGGCAGCGTTAGACCAGATGTTGTTTGGTTTGGAGAAAGGTTGTCAATGGAGATTCTGAATCAGGCATACGCGGCAATCAAATCCTGCGAACTATTTTTTTCCATCGGTACCT
>FLOH01000779.1_pt1 | contig 58092 bp, 55 predicted proteins | sample 756751 | NCBI WGS metagenome assembly FLOH01 (sample SAMEA4026879, study PRJEB14308) | marine metagenome | biome: coastal water; material: water | depth 74 m
ACATTTTTGAGGAAGGCTGCCTTTCGTTCCCCGAAATTCGCGGTGATATTATCCGCCCCGACGCCATCACCGTGAAATTCATGGACCAACATGGCGTACCTCATGTGTTGATCACCGATGGTCTATTCTCGCGATGCGTTCAGCACGAAGTTGACCACCTCAAAGGCAAATTATTCATTGATCGCATGGAAAAGCGGGTCCGCAGTGCCCTTGATAAAGATATCAAGGCCCTTGCCGCTGCCACCAAGTCAGCTGCAGGCGCATCATGAGCACACGATCCATCGCCACGCGCACCGGCGACGACGGTACCACCAGTTTGCTGTATGGCCAACGGGTGCCCAAGTCGCATCCCCAGATCGAAGCCATCGGCACCCTCGACGAACTCAACGTCGCTCTCGGTGCCGTGAAACCCCACCTGCCTACAGGCGACCATGGATCGCTGGAGTTCATTAATGGGATTCAGCAAAACCTCGTAACCCTCATGGGTGAAATCGCCTGCGCCGAGACCGACATGGCCCGCTACGAATCATCCAAATTCTCCCGGCTACAAACCAGCGATCTCACTCAAATAGACGAACGTATCGCCAAGTTGGAAGCCGCCGGCCTCTCCTTTGACGGATGGGCCACCCCCGGTGCGAATGCCAAAGCTGCAGCGTTGGATTCTGCGCGAGTCGTTGCCCGCCGTGCTGAACGCCGATTGGTCGATCTACCGAAACACGGCCGCAGCCCTCGGCCCTTGCTACTCGCATTTGTAAACCGCATGTCCGACCTCCTCTGGCTCATGGCTCGTGAAGCCGAGTCCGTGAAATAATCTGCCCGTCAACAGACCACCCGGGGATTTTTCTAAAGTAGATCCGCAGCGAGTTCGGCCAGCTTGGAACGCTCTCCCTTTACCAAGGTAACGTGGGCGGCCAAAGCCTGCCCTTTCATCCGATTGTGCGCAAAGACGAGGCCATTACTCCGCGAATCAACATAAGGATTGTCGATCTGGGCCGGATCGCCGATCAGCACGATTTTCGAACCTTCGGAAATTCGAGTTAACACCGTCTTCACTTCATGAGGTGTGAGTTGCTGTGCTTCATCCAGAATGAAGAATCTCCGGGCGATCGAGCGCCCGCGTATAAATGCCAGAGCCTCAATCTCCACCATACCATTACGTAGGAGCCGCTCGTAAGGTTTGATCGGGGGAGTAACTCCACCACCGACGGGGTGATGGGGCTGGGCGGCAGTCGCCTGGGCCAGAAAATGATCGTCGTGTTTTTTATGCTTTTTCTTGGCCACTTTCATCGCCGCGAACTGCGGATCCTTGTGCGGCTTCGAAGGGATCAAAACCTCAAGCGCATCATAGTAGGGTTGCAGCCACGGTTTCATTTTCTCCTCCAAGGTCCCGGGGAGATAACCAATGTCCCGGCCCAATGCGATCACCGGTCGGGATATCGACAACCCATCATAGCGCGGATGATCGTCATGGGTCTGGTGCAAGGCACAGGCGATGGACAAGAGCGTCTTCCCCGTTCCGGCTTTGCCAAAACAGGTCAGCATGATGATGCTTTCATCCAACAGGGCATCCATGAAAAATTGCTGCTCGAGATTGCGAGCCCGGATCGGCATCCCCCCCGGGGCTTTTACGAAATCCGGTATCTTCAAGCGACGCACCCAACCATCACCATAATATCGTGCCGGCATCGTCTTACCCTCATCCGATCGCAGCAGTACGTATTCGTTTTGATAAAGCATCCGGGAAGCATCCTCCCCGACGTCGAACTCTCCCTCGGAACAGAACCGCTGCAATTCGTGCACACTAATCCCAATTTCCTGATAACTGGCTTCCTCAATATCTTCCGGCACCTTGTCGTTAAGATAATCCTCTGATTCCAAACCAACCGCCCGCGCCTTAAGCTGCACATTGACGTCTTTCGTCACCAACACGGTCGGAGGTGGAAATTGCTCCTGCACAAAGAGGGCCGCCGCGATGATGCGATTGTCCTTTTTCGAGAGATCCGGCAGAATCGCCCGTAAGCGTTGCATGGCCGGCGAAGTCCGGGCCGGATCCACCAAATAGGGATTAATGATGACGGAAAGGGTGCCGCCATCAGGCAATTTCACCCCTTCATGCATGGCCCTTGAATCGGGCAGTAATTGTTGCAGATGCCGGTGCACCCGCCGGGCATTGCGACCTCTTTCCGTCGATTGCTCGGTTTTGATTGAGTCGAGTTCCTCTAGAACTTCGACCGGAATCGCCAAATTGTTGTCATCAAATTTGAATAGGGATTCCGGGTCGTGGAGTAAGACATTCGTGTCCAACACGAAGGTCTTAACCTTACCCTTAACCCGTCGCCGCGAATGTGAGACTGTCGTCCCGCGCAGTTTTTCCATCGGTGTGGATACAATGTGAATAACTTGGGAGTTTGTCCACGCTGGAGTTGCGCCACTGCATGAATGTTGCCCGTGTGTTACAAATCTTTCAGGACATTAATTTTCCTTCTTTCATACCGTTTTGGACAAAAAAGAGGCGGACCGCCTACCCCTAAGCGATCCGCCATTGCTTTCTAACTTACCCCAACATCTCAACCGCTATGCGGATGAAAAATGACTTGTGCATGATAAGACGCGCCGATCCGCAGAAAGTTTCATCTTGGAGATAAATATATATATTCATCTCCACCGGCCTCTGATTTATCGGCGCTACCGAGTCAGCGGTTATGCGCTTTCGGTTTGGGCTTGGGCCGCGGCACGGTCCACAGGCGCATCAAGTATTCCGCCAAATTCCGCATACTCGTCCGGGGCAATCCTTCGCGATTCGCTTGCTCCCGAAACGGCGACACCACTGCACTGCGTTCAACCAAATAAGCCCACAGCTCCACCTCCAATTGACGGGCAGCACCATGCTCATCCGGGGTATCACGAGCGATGGTCCGAACTTTTTCCTGCCAGAAGTGTCTCTCGTCGGGATTCCCCTCCAAGTAATCAAATGTCATTTGTTCGCTGCGGTTGAGACTCACGCAGCCAACGTGGGTCATCCCATATGAAAAACAACTGCAAACCCATCACGTAGCGCGACATTGCAATTTGCACAGCAGCCGACTACAAAATTTCCGCAACATCCTCTCAACCTGTTCCTACTATGTGGCAAAAACTGAAAGAACAAATCCCTACTATTCTGCTGACCGTTCTCATCGTGGTCGGTGCAGCTTACTGGCTTCACCTAGAAACTGTCGCCAATATGTCGTTGTCCCAACAACAGGAATTGCTCCCCTTACGTGAGCAGAACGACGCGCTTAAAGCCGCTTCAGAGGACAACCGCCGCCAGATTGCTGCGATTGATCAGATGCTCAAGGATGCCATTTCCAATCGGCAGGCCGATATGTTCATGACCGAGGAGGAAATCTCGAAATTGAATCAGGAAAAGGTTGAAGCGCTCGCGGAAGCCATCGCCAAGAAGGTTCAACCCTACAATACACTGCCCTCTACGCCAGAGGAAGCCGAACAGATGCAGAACGAGCAGGTGGACAAAGTATCCTCCCGTATGGCTCAACAGATCCAACCCATCCTCGACGAGATGGCCAGCGATCAAGAGCTCACCCGCGAAGCTATTGAACAATACAGCAAGCGCATCTCCGAACAGGTCGGCACTGTCCTCACATCCGAGCTAGGGAAGAACCAGAGGCTGAACAACAACCTCATGGCCACACAGGCCGCCGCCCAAGATTCGCTGAAACTCGCCCACGAAATCACGGCGCTCTACCTGAGTTCCCAGAAAGATCAGGGCCTCATCACCCGCCTGCTCATGCTCCCCGCCAATATCGTCAAGGACGTAGCCCATTTCAATATCGTGGACAAACGGGATAAGGATAAGATTGCGGAGGATCTCATTGAACAAATGAACGAGATCGAAACTCGCATGACAGAAATTCAGGCTCAACAGCCCACGAAATAATTTCTGCTCAGAGTTTTTCGGCCACGCGGATCATATCCCGCGTGGCTTTTTTATCTGAGCAGGGCGACCCAATGATCTCAGTTAACCCGATAAAATGGGTTGGGTAGTTTAAACACCCGCTCTGAGGAGCCACCCTTAAGATCGCTGCATTGATCACCCACGTTGGCGATAATCGTCCACCCCTCGGCTTCAAGATTCTGGCGTGCTTCAATTTTGTATTGCTCACTCGTGCCGGCATAGGGCGACGGTTTGCAGATCAGCACATGATAATCACCAAACCCAGTTGCCGATAGATTCTTCTCCGTGCCCGGTCGGTCGGTTTCCTTTCTACCGGTTATAAAAACTACGGTTACATCCAAACGACGGGCGTTTTTAAACACCGTTAGCAACGGTTTTATCGCAGGGGCCGTGCCTTTGGCCACCCAGGCATCCCACATGCTCGGCAGATAACCAAAATCTGTTTCTCGCATATGAATCAGGTTTGAAAGCACGGTCTCATCTATATCAAGCACCAGAGCCAATTTCTCCCCGGAGGACTTTGTGCTAACCCGCTGCTCAACCCACTCAGCAACCTCATCTGCCACCGTGGCGACATCACGCTCATAACAACCCGATTCAATATAATGGACGACGGCTTCCTTCGCGGTCGACAGGTTTACCAACTCTCGTGCCGGCGCTGGGCTGATCAAAATCAGAGCCGCGCCCAGCAACAAAGCCCGGGAGAGAAAACGTATTAACATCTGCAAGAGTGTGCGAATAGCCGGTAAAAACACAAACGGTTTAACCAGGTCAAATGTATCCACGGATTACTAACGCCCTGGCCGGATAACGAGAGAATACCGTCATGTATGAATCGTAGATCAAGCAGGGTAATAAATTCCCGCTCGAACCAGCTTATCCTTGTTTCACTAAGCGCACCATCGTTTCGTAATTGGCCATGGTCGTGGGTGTGACGGTGCGACCATAAGGAGCGGAGGAAGGCAGGAGCACAAACCCCTTGCCCTTACCAGCTGTGCCGTCGTGCAAAGTCTGGGTCACGACCTGCTCGAATTGGGCCGGGCTCAGATTCTCGATGTCGGCAATCTCAAGATTGCCGAAGAGGACCAGATCCTTGCCGTATTCGCGGCGCACATCAGCGAGCATAACATCACCTTGCGGTGGTGGTTCGATGGGATCGGTGGCCATGGCCCCCATGCTCACAAAGTGCGGTAATAAATGCCGAATTCGCCCGTGACAGTGAATTCGCGCATACCCGCCATGGCGCTGGATCAGCTCGATCATCGGGCCGGTGTAGCGACACACATATTCCTCGAAAAGCCGGTTGGGGAGAAAGGGCTCCGAGGCATATTCCGGCCCGAAAATTCGCCAGAGGTGGCCGGGAAATTCCCGCGCTACAATCTCCGTACGACGATGGATCACCCGGGCACATTTCTCCAGTAGTTGATGAAACAAACCAGGCTCGGAGAAGGCGATGACCACGTAATCCTCCATCGAAAACAATTCCGCCGCGAGGCAGATCGGATCCGGCGTGTCGACCATCACAATCCCGCGATCACCAACTCGCTGATCCTCCGCGATGAGATCGGCCACATCTACTTCCTCCGTCAACGCCGCATCCGGAATTTCCAGGTATGCCTTCATGTCATCCAAGTCTTTGAGCAGATGCTCTAACACCCAGATCGTGTTGACCTCGCGGTCGAGACGTTTGAGCGATGTGAGCGTGCGTCCACCAATTCGCGCGGTCGTGCGCGTATACCGCGACCCACCCTCCTCGGTGATTACCGACGTAAAGATCGGATCGGACCTGCGGGTCAATCGAGGCGATCGTAGCCGGATCAGGTCGGTCTGCTCCTCCGCCAACGCCAGCAATGGCTCCCAGGAAGGATCGTTGTAGACGTTGAAAGGATCCTGATCGCTCGGATCGATGGCGAAGCCGCCGATCTCATAAAAACTGACCGCAGGCCGGTCCACTGGGCGGCCCTCCAACGTGGCCATCAACCGATCGCGTCGAGTCATGACTCCATACATGAGTGGTGGGCCCGGACGCGCAACGGATTTGCAGTCCCGAGCGGAAAGATAAGTAAACGCGGTCGGTCCAAAGCAACGAGCTAATCCGACAAGAAATCCCGGCGAGCATTACTGGAATTGTATCTTCTCAACTTCAAAAACCGACTTGAATGCATGGCCATCTTCTCCAAATGCCTTGCCGTCCTAAATATGATCCGAGCCTACTTGACCCGCCCTGGCAAATCACGTTGACGCCACGCTCTGCCTGCCGCCCATTCAATGGGCTAATTCTTCTTCATTATGACTGAACGTATCGGTTTCGACAACGCACGGTATCTGGAGCAGCAGAGCGCTGCCATCCTCGACCGCGTCAACAGTTCCAATGGCAAACTCTACCTCGAGTTTGGCGGCAAACTTCTCTTCGATTATCATGCTTCGCGCGTGCTGCCAGGCTTCCATCCAAACGTGAAGATGCAGCTTCTGCAAAACCTCAAGGATCAGGTCGAGGTCGTGCTCTGCATTTTCGCGGGTGACATCGAGAAGAAGAAGATGCGGGCTGACTTTGGTATCACTTATGACACCGATGCGTTGAAGACAATCGATGACCTCACTGAGCGTGGCGTCACCGTGCGCGCCGTCGTCATCACACGATTCGACCACCAACCTGCAGCGGTCGCTTTCAAGAACCGGCTCGAACGCCGCGGTCTGCGCGTCTACACGCACGGTGCAACCAAGGGCTACCCGACCGAAGTCGACACCATCGTGAGCGAGGAAGGCTATGGCGCCAATCCCTACATCGAAACCGAACGACCCATCGTGGTCGTCACCGGACCCGGACCCGGAAGCGGCAAGCTCGCCACTTGCCTCAGTCAGCTCTACCATGAACACCAACGCGGCCAGCCGGCCCACTTCGCCAAATTCGAAACCTTCCCCATCTGGAATCTCCCGCTCAAGCACCAGGTCAACGTGGCTTACGAGGCGGCCACCGCCGAGATGAAGGACGTCAACCTCATCGACCATTTTCATCTCGAGGCTTATGGTCAGACGGCGGTCAACTACAACCGCGACATCGAAGCCTTCCCGCTGCTCCGCCGGATCATTGAAAGCATCACCGGCCAGCCGTCTTTCTACAAGTCTCCGACCGACATGGGCGTGAACCGCGCCGGCCTTGGCATCATCGACGATGATGCGTGCCGCGCTGCAGCCGCCCAGGAGATAATCCGCCGCTACTACAACTATGCCTGCGAATACGCCATGGGACTGGTGGACAAGGACACCGTGCAACGGGCCGAACTCATCATGAAAAGCCTTGGGCTTTCAGTGCAGGACCGCGTGGTGGTGGCGCACGCACACTCCGCCACCGCGGTGGCCACCGAATGTGGGAAAGGGGTTGATGGTATCTACTGCGGCGCCGCCATCGAGTTGCCCGATGGGCGTATCGTCACGGGTAAAAACTCCCCATTGATGCACGCTGCAGCCAGCCTTATCCTTAACGCGGTCAAGGTGCTCGCGGGCATCCCCGACACCATCCACCTCCTGCCGCCACTCGTCATCAAATCACTCACTCATTTCAAAAAGAATGTGCTGCAAGGCAAGATGATGAGCCTCGATGTGGAAGAAACACTGATCGCCCTTAGTATCAGCGACACGATGAACCCTGATGCCAGCACCGCCATCGAACAACTGAAGGCACTCAAAGGTTGTAATGTGCATCTCACACACATTCCGACCCCGGGCGATGCCGCCGGCCTGCGCAAGCTCGGGTTGATCGTCACCAGCGATCCGGAATTCGCCTCCAAAAGCCTCTACGTCGCCTGAACCCGGAACCGGGAGAAGGGGCAACTCGGCGAATCATCAAACGCGATGCCTCGATTGCAGGTATACGGTTAAACTGAAATTGTAGAGCGAGATATCGCGGCCAGTCTCAAGAACTCATTGGCGAGAGCTCAAAGACTATACTCAATTGCTCACCGCGTCGTGGATCGAAGCGCTCGCCCGATTAATGCAACAAACCTTGAAGCTCGTGACCAATGCGGTCGTGAACGGTCCCCTACTCCACCACTCGGTCGTTCAAGGGGCGGCGCAGTCCCTATTATTTCGGCAACAGCGCAACGAGCTCATCATGCGGCCGGGCAATCACATGGGCTGCGACCAACTTACCCAGGGTGCCGACAGCCTTTCCACCAGCTTCAACCGCTGCAGTGACGGCAGCCACATCACCTTTCACTATTACAGTCACATATGCCGCACCGATCTTTTCCTTGCCGACCAAGGTGACGTTGGCCGCCTTGAGCATGGCGTCCGTGGCTTCGAGAATGGCGGTGAGTCCTTGAGTCTCAACGATGCCAAGAGCAGATTGTTTCATATTCATAGGTATTGATGCCGGGGCAGGATAATCAGTAGGCAGCATCTGATCGCGCCCACCGTAAAGTGGATTAGTAGAGTTGGGAAATTGGGTGAGTGCCTTCAGTCCAGCATCAGGTCGGGCCATTGAGCGGGTCGTGACTTGGGAGCCAAGCTTTAGCGCATGTTCTTCGGCTTCCGCCAAGGCAGACGTGACCGCTGCTACATCACCTTCGAGTCTGATCATGAGTCGCTCGTTGCCGGTCGTTTCAAATCCGAGGAGGCGTACCGCCGCCGACTTGACTGCATGGTCAGCGACCAAAGCGGTGATACTCAGAAACGGACACTCTATGAGTCCAAGTGCCATGCGCTCAGGATTGATATTTACTCACGACCGAGCGGACGATCTTTTCGACGTCCTGACGGCTGATGGCTGAACTGGAAGCGGGTTGCCTCCGGCGCAATTCGCATTCCCGCGCTGCCTCCGCATAGCCACAATCGCCCAGGATACAGGCGAGTTTGCCTTTGGCATCTTCGAGCAGTTCCTGCTCATGCGGTCCCATCGGATAGCGTGGAGGACCCGGATCAAAGCCGCGCAAAGCCACGGCCGCCCGAAATCCTTCGGGGAAATTGCCAGCGGCAAACATGGTGCTGATCAAATCCTGAATCTTCAATTGCACCCGGCGACACTCGTCGTAGTTACCCGCCTGAAAATCATTATAGATTTTCAGGATCACTTCCGGGATGATGCCCGAGCTGGCGATCGTGCCGCCATCGGCCCCCATGACCAAACTGGGGAAAAGTATTTCTTCCGTGCCGGAGAAGCAGACGAAGTCAGGTCGAAGTGGTTTGACCTGGGCCAACATCGTGCAGAAACGGGGGAAATCCCGGCTTGAATCTTTGATCCCAATGATACGTGGGCAATCCTGCGCCAGTCGCTGCACTACCGGCAGACCAATCTCATTGGAAAACTGAGGGATGTTGTAGAGGAGAATGTCGATCGGGCTCCGTGCTGCGATCTCGCGAAAATAATGCTCAATACTTTCCTGGCTCACTTTGTAGTAGTAAGGCCCGGTTAGACTGATGGCGGTGCACCCTAAATCGGCATAATTTGCACACGCTTTCAAAACGAGATCGATGTTGGCTTCAGCCGCGCCAGCCAGGATTGGCACGCGCCCCCGGTTCTCACTGGCCATGATTTTGACCACTCGCAGTCGCTCTTCGAAACTCAGGCGGATGAATTCACCCGTGCTGCCATTCGGATACAGGCCATGAATGCCTTTATCGATGAGCCAAGACGTCATGCGTCGCAGTTCGCCTTCATTGATCGAGCCGTCACGGCCAAATGGCACAATGTTGGGAGTATATATACCTTGGATTTTCATGGGATCCTCATTCTCCAACTTGATTGATCAGAATCCAAAAGGACGCTTAACCATGCTGGAATGCGGCCGAGTGAATCAAATCCCGGTGAAGGTGTCACGAAAGGTCGGTGCAGTCTGCGGCATAAATGAGCGCAACTTTCAGTGCAAATGAGCCAGGTTGCATTTGGGTGGATCAAACCATGTTGGCGCCATCCTGCTCTTCCGTTGAGAGCAAAATCTGCCGGGCAGAGCTGAATTTGAGATAAAGCTCCCGCAAAGCCTCCTGCTATGGACCAAACTATGACAGGCTATATCCTGCTTTATGAGATTGTTTTACCTTGCCAAAATCGGCAATATAGCAGGTTATACCCTGCATGCCGTCAATTATCCGAAATACGCTCCCCTCAGTTCTTGAGTCACAACGGGCTATATTGCAAATGGCTCAAACTCACGCCCAGAAACCAACCCGGGGCTGGTTACGGGAACTCCGGACCACATTCAGGATGAGCCAGCAGACTGTGGCAGGCAGAATTTCCATGGTTCGGCAGTCCTATGCTGATTTGGAATCGGCCGAGGAACGCGGCGCTATCAGCTTGGCCTCTCTGGAACGTGCCGCAGCGGCCATGGACTGCGATTTCGTCTATTATCTACTGCCGAAGAACAAGAGTGCGACCATCCCTCAAAACCCGATTCCTCAACAAACACGCGCTCCCAGGTCACCCAAAGTCTCCAAGCCCCTCACGGGTTCCATCCGAGCACAAGCACCCAAAATATCAGGGGTCTACCTCTCCGACGAGGAACTTCCCACCGTGCTCAAATAGTCCGACGACCTGCGAAGGTATCTTGGCTCACAGAGCTTAATTGGGACGGGGCCTCCAAATCCTACACTCTCACCTCAGCTTCAGGTCAGTGCGCTTGACCGACTTGATGTTCCACTTGGTGACGGTCAGCCCCTTCGCGGTGCGGGTCGATATTGGCACGCGGTTGAAATCGAAATCCAACTCGCGAACCCGGGCCCCACCTCGGCCATCGAGTGATACATGCACGGTTTGGGGCATGGATTTCTCGTCGGGGCTGACGTCGAAATACACGATCGTTGAACCTTCGCTCTTCACAAGTGGATAGAGTTTATCCCGGGAAAGGCCGCCTATCTGAAAGCGCTTGGCGAAAGCTTTGCCGGTGGCCTTATCCTGATAGATCAACGTGTAGAAGTTGGTGTCCCCATCCTGCGGCCAAATGGCGATGTGAATGATGTGCCGCCCCATGAAGACCTTGTCCCCCACTTTGGCGACCTTGAGGGATCCATCCTGCATGATGCACAACACGCTATCGAGGATGGTGCAGTCGGTAATGAATTCGTGCTGACGCCAATTTAGCCCGATGAAGCCCTCGTTACGGTTGACGTAGAGGCGTTGGTTGGCCGAAACCACGTTGGCTGCACTGATCTGCTCAATCTCATCATAGGATGTGCGGCGCTTGATTCCTTTGCCGAATTTGGCCTGCAGATTTTCGAACCACTTGATCGCGTATGGCGTCAGGTGCTTCAGGTCGTGCTTCACCGCCTTGATTCCATCCTCAATCTTCTTGATCTGCTCGTCAGCTTTGAAGCGATTGTAGGCTGAAATGCGTTTAATGCGGATCTCGGTCAGGCGGGTGATGTCATCGTCGGTCACTTCACGCCGCAGTTGCTTGATAAACGGTTTCAACCCATCACGGATTTCTTTCAGCACATTCTCCCAAGTCTTGGATTTTTCTATCCGCCGATAGATACGTTCCTCGATAAAGATGCGGTCCAGCGAATCCCAGTGCCATTGCTGTTCGAGTTCGGCGAGTTTGATTTCCAGCTCCATTTTCAGGAGCATGAGGGTGCGATCCACACTTCGGCGCAGGATCTCGCGCACCCCAAGGAAGTGCGGCTTATCGTTCTCGATCACACATGCCGCTGGTGAAATGCTGACCTGACAGTTGGTGAAAACGTAAAGCTGCTGAATGACCTGTTCGGGATCACTGCCTTGGGGCAAGTGCACCAGAATCTCGACCTGATCGGCCGTATTGTCGTCAACGTGACGAATCTTGAGCTTACCCTTGGTGTTGGCTGAAAGAATCGACTCGATCAACGACACGGTCGTGGTGCCGAAAGGCAGCTCAGTGATGGCCAGCAGATATTTGCTACGGGTCTCAATCTTGGCGCGAATCTTAATCCGCCCCCCACGCTCACCGTCATTGTATTCCGAGAAATCAGCGATGCCGCCGGTCCTGAAATCAGGATAAATCCGAAACGATTTGCCCTGCAGATGATTGATCGCCGAACGGCAAATATCGTTGAAATTATGCGGCATGATCTTCGTCGCCAGTCCGACCGCGATTCCTTCAGCCCCTTCCAATACCGTAATGGGAAATTTGGCCGGCAGCGTAACCGGTTCCTTGGCGCGACCATCGTAACTGAGCTGCCAGGTGGTTGTTTTTGGGTTAAACAACACCTCACGCGCAAAGGCCGTGAGTCGGGCCTCGATATAACGGGACGCCGCCGCATCATCCCCGGTCAGCATATTGCCGAAATTACCCTGAGGCTCGATCAGCCAACTCCGTTGGGCGATACCGACCAAGGCCGCGGCAATCGACACATCGCCGTGCGGATGAAATCGCATGGTCGAACCCACGATATTGGCCACTTTGTGGAATCGCCCATCGTCCATTTCCCACATGGTATGAAGCACGCGTCGTTGCACGGGCTTCAGGCCATCATCGAGATGGGGCACCGCGCGATCGAGGATCACATAGCTCGCATATTCGAGAAACCACTTCTTGTAGTGTTGGGAAAGGGGTGCCTCGGCCGAAGATTTCCCCGGCATAAGTTCGGTGCCTTCTTCCTCAGGGCCTGCAGGCGACATGGTCGGCGTGGACTCTACTCCTCCGGCTAGGGCATCGTCATCCAAGGGCAATTCGAGTTCGGGCTGATCGGAGGATTTGGAAGATTTACGTTTGGCCATTGCGGCAGAAAAAAGGGGTTCAGGCTTCGATGACGTCTTTCTCGATATAGAGATTGTCGATGATGAAGTCCTGTCGCTTCGGGGTGTTTTTCCCCATGTAGAAAGAAAGTAATTGGTCGCTATCGTGGAGGTGGCTCAACGAAACCGGTTCCAAGCGGATATTCTCCCCGATGAAATCCTTGAATTCACCGGCCGATATTTCCCCGAGGCCTTTGAACCGGGTAATCTCCGCGGCTTTGCCAATACTCGCCATCGCGGTCTGTTTTTCCTCCTCGGAATAGCAATAGTGGGTCACCTTCTTGTTCCGCACCCGGAAAAGCGGGGTCTCAAGAATGTAGAGGTGTCCCCGAGCAATCAGGTCGGGAAAAAACTTCAGAAAAAATGAGATCAGCAGGAGGCGGATGTGCATGCCATCCACATCTGCATCGGTCGCGATAATGACCTTGTTGTAGCGCAACCCATCGAGACCATCCTCCACGTTCAACGCCGACTGGAGCAGGTGAAATTCCTCGTTCTCGTAGATTACCTTCTTGGAAAGGCCGTAGGTATTCAGCGGCTTTCCCTTCAAGGCAAAGACGGCTTGCGTCTGCACATCGCGACTGGAGGTCAGTGATCCCGCCGCGGAGTCACCCTCAACAATAAAGATGGAGCTTTCCTCGGTGCGTTTGCCTTTTTCGCCGAGATGCTGGCGACAGTCGCGCAACTTGCGGTTATGCAGCGAGGCGGTCTTGGCCCGGGCGCGGGCGATATTGCGAATGCCGGCCAGATCCTTGCGTTCCCGTTCACTGGCCTGAATCCGGGAGAGAATCGCATCGGCGGTTTCCTTGTGTTTGTGCAGATAGGTATCGAGGGTCTGCTGCACAAATTTGCCGATGAACTCCTTGATGGTGGGACCACCCGGTCCGACTTCACTGGATCCAAGTTTGGTCTTGGTCTGCGATTCGAAGATCGGCTCCTGCACCCGCACTGAGATGGCCGCGACAATCGATTGCCGGATATCAGGGGCCTCAAAATCCTTCTTGTAGAAATTGCGCACCGTGTTGACCACCGCTTCGCGGAAAGCGAGTTGATGAGTGCCGCCCATCGTCGTGTGTTGCCCATTCACAAAGGAGAAATATTCCTCGCCGTAATGGGCGCCGTGCGTGAGCGCGATCTCGATGTCCTCGCCCTCCAAATGGATGATGGGATAAAGCGTTTCACCCGTCAGGTTCTTCTCGAGTAGGTCCTTGAGTCCGTTGGCTGACTTGTAGGCGCGACCATTGAGGGTCAGCGTGAGCCCGCGATTGAGAAACGCATAGTTCCACAGCATGTCCTCGATGAACTCGGTGCGGTATTTGAAATCCTTGCCGAATAGGGCCTCATCCGGAACAAACACGACTATCGTGCCGTTGCGTTCCTTGGATTTCGTCACCCGGTGGTCCTTGACCAGTTTACCCTGCGTAAACTCCACCAATTTAGTCTGTCCGTCGCGCACGGATTGCGCGCAATATTCGAGCGACAACGCGTTGACGGCTTTCTGCCCGACCCCGTTCAGTCCCACGGCCTTTTGAAACGTGTTACTGTTGTATTTCGCCCCGGTATTAATGATGGATACACATTCAGCCAGCCTGCCCAAAGGGATGCCCCGGCCGTAATCACGCACCCGCACCAGCCGGTCCTGCACCTCAATTTCGATCCTTTTGCCATTACCCATGGCGAATTCGTCGATGGAATTGTCGACCGTCTCCTTGATCAGCACATAGATGCCATCCTCGGCATGGGCGCCATTACCCAAGCGACCGATATACATTCCCGGGCGCAGGCGGATGTGCTCCGTGGAGGAAAGGGTCTTGATGCTAGCTTCGGTATATGCGTTGGCCATGAATGAACTTGATAGATAAAGGTTTGGTGACGGCGCGCCAAGACAAGCGAAATTACGTTTAAGGCAAAAAATGTCACCGCAAAGGCTTCCAAAATGCCCTCAGAAAATCTTCCCGCCGAGTCTTGCCGCCCTCCCGCAAGCCGTTAGCCTGCCCCTGTACTCATGAACAAAAAATCCCTCATCATTGTTGGCAGTGTCGTCGGTATCTTGCTCGTGGCCTATTTTGGCCTCAGTTTTTTCCTCGGTTCTGTCGTTAAGGCCGGCGTCAACTCTTTTGGCCCCCAACTCACCCAAACCAAGGTGGAGCTAAAGGGTGCCCATATTTCCCCATTCACCGGTTCCGGCGCACTCACGGGCTTATCCGTGGGCAATCCCGGGGGTTGGAGTGACAACAATGCGTTTTATTTGGGAAAGATTCACGTGGACGTACAGCCATTTTCCATTTTTGGCGACCATATCGTGATCAATGAAATCATTATCGACCAACCCGAGTTCCTTTATGAGACGAAGATCATTGCCAGCAACATCAAGGACCTGCTGAAAAACATTGAGGAATTCACCGGTTCCGGAGGGGAAGAGCCCGCCACCAAGAGCGGCGAGCCCATCAAGTTTGTGGTTAAGAAATTCCGCATGACCAATGGCAAAGCCAGACTTGGAGTCGGCGAAGCCGCCATCCCCCTGCCCCTGCCCCCGATCTCGATGGATGACCTGGGCGTGGCTGAGGGTGGCATCACTCCGGATCAACTGGTGGGGGCTGTGATGAAGAACGTGCTGGGAGGTATCGTGTCCGCCACCGGCAAAGCCGCTGCCCAAGTGGGCAAAACTGTCGGCGCCTCTACGGCCGATGCCGTGGGGAACGCCGCCAAGAAAACCAGCGACGGTTTCAAAAAGCTGTTCGGCAAATAATCCACTACCTGACCGCCGACATCTGCTTATGGCAGCTGTCGGCGCAATTCCCGGTAGCGCACGCTCAAAGCGATCAGGAAGATCATGGTGTGCAGGATAAATCCGGTGCGAAAAGCCATTAAGGCAGGACCGCCATCATGGACCTCGCCCGAGAGAAATTGAGCCACCAGCACCAGCCCGCTCAATGAAAGCGGTAGACTGGCAAACAGAAATTCTTTTGCTCCAGGCCGGTCGCCATGAGTTGCGATACCGGCCAACACCAGCGACGACAACAAATTGACCAAATTGACGGTGAGAAGGCCCCATTCACTACCGGTGCTGGCAACGGTCACTGCATCGATCAGGAGCCAAACCAAAACCACCCCGTACGCCTTTAGCAAATAGCGGTGAAACCGGCTCCAACCCGGTGAATTCTGCCGAACGTTGAAGTAGTGGCTGACAAATAGCAGATAGAACACCGCGTAGGGCAGATGGAGAAAGTTGTTCAAATCCACGAACGAGTCTCCCATGCGCTCGTGGAGCAAATCGCCGAGCACATGATTGGCCAAACTCATGACTCCAATCATACTGACATAGGCGCCATAAAAGAAATAGGTTCGATCATTCAACCGCAGCCAAAGACTCCCGGCCAAGCCCACGGCGACAAAGAGCGCCACAAACCAAACGATGGCAAATATTGGCGCAGACACGCTGGGTGTCGTCTTGGCTAAATAAAGTAGGCCGGCGAACATCCTGGGACATCCTCCAAAGGTTTGGGACCGGATGCAAGTAATCGGCACAGATTAGCCCGCCGCATTGACCGCCATGATTCCAGTGTCCACATTCCCTCCCCGATGCCGCCAGTCACGCTCACCTATTATTTGGAAATACTCTCGTCGTGGTGCCATTACGCCGAGCCCGTATGGGACCATTTACAGGAACGCTATGCCGGTAAGGTGAAGTTTGACTGGAAGATCGCCCTGATGAATCCAGAGGATTTTCCCGTTTCAAAGGCCCAATGCGATTGCTTCTATCGCCGTAGCGGACCCATCGCACAGCAAACCTCCATGCTCAATTCCGGTTGGTTCCAAAAGGAACGCAAAGGGGACTACACCGCGCCCAATCTCGTCGCCGAAGCCGGACGCGACTTTGGTCTGACCGACGACCGACTACGACGATCGCTTAGCATCGCTGGTTTGTGCGACGGCAAGAAGATCGGCGACATGGGCACCGCCGTTTCCATCGCGGCCAAGAAATTCAAATTGGATGCGCGCAAGCTCCGTTCGACCGCCAACTCAAAGGCCGTGCTCCAGCGGGTCGCAGCCAGCACGGCGGAATTTCATGCGCATCAAATCAATCAGCGACCTGCATATGTCTTGACCAGTGCCATTGGCGACAAGGCCGTTTTTTCCGGACTGGGAAAGATCGAACCCTTAGCCGCAACCATCGATGCCATGTTGGCTGACTGCACGGGCTACGCATCGTATGCCGCTCAATTCGGCCCCATGCCCACCGAGTAAATCTTCTCAGCATTCATCCAATATCAACCTGCTCTCATCATGCCTCGTAAAGTAAAAGTCGGCCTCATCGGCTGCGGAACTATTAGCAAAGCCTACTTCGATGGATGTAAGCGCTATGACATCCTTGAGGTCGTCGCGTGTGCCGATATCGATTTCGCCCGCGCTCAGGAAAAAGCCAAGGAACATGGCGTGCGCGCCTGCACCGTCGATGAGATTCTTGCCGACCCCGAGATCGATATTCTCATCAATCTCACGATCCCCCAGGCTCATGCCCCGGTCAATGAGCGCATCCTCAAAGCCGGTAAACACGCCTACGTCGAAAAGCCGTTCGGCCTCGATGTGAAAGAAGCGCGGCGAGTGCTCGCGCTCGCCAAACGCAAGAACCTCCTCGTCGGCGGTGCGCCCGATACCTTCCTCGGTGGTGGCATCCAGACCGCACGCCAACTGCTGGACGATGGGATCATCGGCAAAACCGTAGCGGGAACCGCCTTCGTCATGTCTCACGGTCATGAATCATGGCATCCTGCACCTGAGTTTTACTACAAGCCAGGCGGCGGGCCGATGTTCGACATGGGCCCCTATTACATCACCGCTCTCGTTAACCTCCTCGGGCCAGTCAAACGGGTCAGTGGCTCGGCCCGTGCATCCTTCCCCACACGCACCATCACGAGCAAACCGCTGGCAGGGAAAAAGGTGAAGGTGGAAGTGCCCACCCATTACGCGGGCACCATGGATTTCCAAAGCGGTGCCATCATCACCATCATCATGAGTTTCGATCTTTGGGGTGGGCCACCACTCCCATGCATCACCCTCTACGGCAGCGAAGGCACCATGCTTGTGCCTAATCCCAATACTTTTGAAGGTCCGGTGAGTGTAAAACTCGCGGAAGAAAAAGAATTTAAGGATCAAAAACTCACCCATTCCGACCAGCGCCTGCGCGGCACCGGCGTCGCCGATATGGCTTACACGTTGCGCCGGCGCCGCCGACCGTTCCGTTGCAACGGTGATCTCACGACCCACGTCGTCGAAGTCATGTCGGCCTTCGAGAAGTCCTCCAACAGCGGGCGCTCGGTGAACATCAAGACCGAGATCAAGCGCCCCAAGTTACTCGTGCCAAACCTACCTGATAACGTTCTTGATACTTAAAATCATGACTGCTCCCACCCATTCTGAGGTTCAGCACAATACCGAAAGTCATCGCTTTGAGTTTCGTAGCGGTGAGGTCCTAGCCGTACTCGACTACGAGATCAACGACCGCCAAATGGCGATGACCCACACCTATGTCCCTCAGGAATTTCGCGGCCAGGGTATCGCGGAGAAATTGGTGCGTGCCGCACTCGCGGAAGCGCGGGCACAGCAACACAAAGTGGTGCCGGAATGCAGCTACGTCGCGAAATTCATCGCCCGGCATGCCGAGTTTCAAGATCTGTTGACCTGAAAAAGTATGCCCGAATTTCCGGACGGGCTCTGCTCATTGAGTTTCCAATGCCGCCTTGGCCGCAGTCAGCAACTCGACCAGATCAATGCGCTGTTTGTAGTTTGGATCACTGTGGACAAAACGAACGGTGCCATCGGCCCCGATCAGGAAAACAGCCGGTACGGGTAACCAACGCAAAGATTTGTCGCCGGGCACAGGGGCCAGATCGAATTTCCATTTCTCATATTTCGCCCGCACTTCGTCAGGCACTCTGAAGGCAATGCCGTAGGCCGCAGAGGCCTCCATGGCCCGATCCGACAGGAGTCGGTAACTCAAGTGATGCTTGCCTGTTGTGGCCGGCATCGACTCCGGTCTGTCCGGACTCACCGCAATAATCTGGTAACCCAAAGCCAATATTTCCGGCTGAATCTCCTGTAATTCTGCCAGGTGCATGTTGCAAAAAGGACACCAGCCCCCGCGATAAAAGATCAGAACTGTCGGCTGCTTTCTCACGATATCTCCTAGATCCACCGACTTGCCATCATTGGTCTTCACCATTGGAGAAGGAGCAGGACTCCCTACAGTCAATGGGATGATCGCTTCCTGTGAATCAGCAGGCATGGGACTAGCCGATACAAACAGGGTAGCCATTAACCAAAGACCAAAAGTGCGGATAAGTTTCATAGTAATGTGAGTGTGATTAAGGTGGAGTATTCCCCCGACTTTTCGGTTTCACCCGAATAATCTTTTTTCCGGCCGCGTTATGCATTGGCGGAGGTCACGGAGCGCCGACGGCGGTAGGCGGTCACGACCAACGCAATCGCACCAAAGATAGCTGCGTAAGTGCTGGGCTCGGGCACGGCACCTACCGTGGTGGACCAATTAACCGCCACTCCAGAGTAATTGAAGGTTCCACTGGCCGGAGTATTCGAGGCGAACCCAAGGCCAATAATATCGGTAGACAACCATGTGGCAGAACCAGTCAGTCCAGGTCCAGAACCTATATCGTAACCGGATGGATACCAAATAGATGGATCCAGGAATGGGCCAACGCCGAAACTTATGGCATCACCGGTCCGAGAGTCTGCTACCTTCAAAGTAGTAGACCAGGGTGTGGAGTCTGTGCCAGTTTCAAAGTGAGCATCAGCCCCAATGGCGGTGGTAGCGTCAAAAAAAGAGAGGGTATCTGAGCCGATTGAGGCGTTGAGTAGGCTGGTGGGCATGGCATCTTCGTAAGCAGCGCCGCTGCCTAGCGTCGCTCCGCTGAGAATAGTGAAGGTGGCTACTGTATCGGTGCCGTCATACGCAAACACCAGCGTGATTTGTGCCCGTGCAGACGGGGCCGTGGCCAGGCTCAAGGCACCCAAGAGGAGCACGGCCGGAAGAGCCGTGCGTAGCCGATTTAGAGAGAAGTGTTTCATGATAAAATATGTAGTTAAGGTGGTTTTTAATCCGGGTGCGTTATGCATTGGTGGAGGTCGCGGAACGACGGCGGCGGACAATTGTGCCAATCAACGCAATGCCACCAAAGATCGCCGCGTAGGTGGAAGGTTCGGGGACAGCGCTGGTGGTTGACCAATTGACGGTGGTGCCAGCTGCAGCAAATGAACCGGAATCAACACTATTTGAGGCGAAACCGAGATCCGTCAGCGAAGTGTTGAGCCATGTCATGGAGCCCGTTAAAGGAGAACCCGTGGATAGGTCGTAACCAGTCGGCACCGAAAACCCATCGATCGAGTTTAGGCTGAAGTCATCTCCAGAAAAGGAATCAGCTTGTTGGATGGAATCCCAAGCGGAAGTAAAACCAGCTGATGAGTATAGGTCAGTATCCACCCCTGAAAGTGACCAGTAACCACCCAAACCCAAGTCGTGCACGGCACCTGAACTAAGGGCACCGACAGATGAGCCCGCGAGGGAGTTGGTGGCGACGTTGAAGGTTGAGACCGTATCGGTGCCGTCATACGCAAAGGTCAGCGTGATCTGTGCTTGAGTAGCCGGGGCTAGAATGAGGCTCAAGGCGCCCAGGAGGAGCACGGCCGGTAAGGCTGTGAGGAGACGATTTAGAGAGAAGTGTTTCATGATGAAATATACAGTTAAGGTGGATTTTGATCCGGATACGTCAGACATTGGCGGGGGTCACGGAACGGCGACGGCGGTAGACCGTGACGATCAGGGCAACGGCTCCAAAGATGGCCGCGTAGGTGCTGGGCTCGGGGACGGCGCCGCCGGTAGAGGTGCTGCCTGCGGTGGATCCAGCGATACCCTGGAGGGTTGCACCGTTATCATATGTGCCCCAATACAGGGCAAAGCTGGGGATATTTCCGGGATTGAAGAGATTGGTGCCACTATATGTGACTGAAAAGGGCCCGCTTAACGTGGCTCCCGCAGTAAAGCTACTTGTATAGACATATTCGACGTTATTCCCGCCGTAGGTACTATCGGAGTTGGTTCGGGCGTCTATTGCCGTTAGTGTTGTACCTCCCAAGGTTACTCCTGGTGTCCATGAAGTCGCTGAAGTAAAGTTATTTACCCACGTCGTATTGGTGGGATTATTGCCATCATATATGGTTAGAGCATAGGCGCGGGTGGGGGTAGGACCAGCCAAGGTTCCTCCGGTAAGCGTGATGGTCATCGTATCGGTGGTGAATTCTGTGACGGTGAACGTGAGTTGCGCCTTGGCCGCGGGGGCCAGACCGAGACTAAGAGCACCCAGCAGGAGGGCGGCCGGGACGAGTTGCTTGAGGCTAACGATGTTTTCGATTTTCATGATTATGCTGTTTTTGGTTTTTGTTGTTTGTGATCCGGCCCCTCGAAAGAGAGGCCAAAAGTCTGGGCGCCGAGCCATCGGTTCATGGAGTGCCGGAGGGACGCTTCTCCATAATGCCACGCGATACGTCGCCCTCTGCGGGTGACGGCAAAAGACACTCGGGTGATCCCGATTGGATCGACCGCGGCCGCGAGCCGTTTCTTTCCTCATCTTTCCCGGTTCGATTCCGCGGTAATTTTGGTTTTCCGAAGAAGGCTCAACAGATGGGGAAGTATACATGTGAGTGTATCGACCATACCCTCGTAAACGAAAGACTGTGAGGGTGCCGGGCGAGGTCTGGAGGAAAGAGTTTCAAGGCCATCATCTAATGCAAAGCAAAAGCATTACTAATTCGCATATTTCATCCGGGCCGCGTTGAAGCGAAAACCTAGCTCCAATAATCTATCTCCATCGAGCTTGGGTAGTTAGGGAAAGGATGGGTTTTGCTATCGGCGAAATCCCGCGTTGCGGGATCGGCGTGACCGCCGCCCCATCTCCGCTCGCTTAAGCTCGCTCCGTCGAACCCAAGGGAGTTCTCATCCTTCCCCTCAAGTCCCACCCGGATCAAGCATGGCTTGAGCCCTTCGCGCCGTCACCCAAGGGAGCCATTCTTACTCAATTCCCACAATTCGTGTTTTTCGTGGTTAAATCCGACTGCATCATCCCGATTCAGATGAGCTTTCTGTCGACGTCGGCTTACTCATGCTCGCCGCGGTAATCCTTCTCTCCCGCAGTGACGGCAATTTTCATCACATTCTCCGCAGGTGGCAATGGACACGTGGCAAAGGGCGTAAAGGCGCACGGAGGATTCACCGCTTTATTGAAATCCAACACGACTTTGCCGTCCACGGGGGCATCCGCATAAACAAACCGGGCCGCCCCATAGGTCTCGGTGCCACTCGTTTCATCGGCGATGATGATAAATAAAGGTTCGCCCAAGGACGACTGCAAAGGGAGCAGTTCAAACGTGTGGCCATCGCGCTCAAACACGACCTTGCCCAGCATCATCGCATTGGATTCCTGTCCCAAAATGTTCTTGATCATCACGTCGCGGGGCCGGTCAAACGGCACCCATCGTGCTTCGATCCGCCAAGTTGGATCAATGGGATAATAATCAATCCCGGCGAAATCGCGGCGTCGGGCCGACTCACTATCCTTCACCCTCAGGGCCAATTTTTCCCCGCGGTTGATCACATAGAAGCTCATGGTGTCACTGGTAACCACCGTGGGACTCCCCTTGGCGTCCGGAGCCAAATCCGCCGACAAGACTTCCCGGCCATCGACCAATACACCGAGCCCGGGATTCACCTGTAATTTAACCGAACCATTCGCTTCGAGATACATGGTTCCCAAGTGTTCCGGACCGGCAGCCAAGACGATCGTATTGTCGTCCGCTGTGCCGACGGTGTTTTCGCCCGCTGCCAAAAAATGAAGCCCGATCAGGGTCAACCATCCCGCCGGCGAGGTCAGCCGATCCTGCCGCGAATCCCGCCATGCTTCAATTTCCTGATCATAAGAATCCACGGCATCAGTCGGAGTCTCCGTGGCGGCGCTCACCAAGGTCAGGGTCAGACAACCAAGTAAAATCCGTTTAATCATCGGACCACCGTGATACCTATTAGCTGTTTTCGCCAGTCGCGTTTTTTCCGTCACTGCATCTGCCAGCGCTGTAGCGCCGCCACGGCTTCGGCCGGATAGTCACTGATCACGGCATCCAATCCCAACGGCCCCATGGCAAAATCGAGCGCGTCCGCCAAGGTATGCCCTGCAGGCAGGCCTTCATGCTGAAACGTATACGACCCCACGCGGAGACCGCAGGCATGGGCCAATGCAACCAGCCCGGTCGATCGGGGAGGCAATCCGGACTCAAACAACATGACCTGAGAAACCTGCGTCCCAACCCAGTTCGCATAAACGGCCGTCTCAGCCAGTCCTACCGCGGTAATCAAGCGTCCATAATCGAAATCACTCTCACCCCAACTGGCTGCGCCGATGAGTTGAAGGATGGGCCCCCGCCAACCTCGCTTCTGTCGCAAGTCACGCAAAACGGGTGGTTCAAAACTCATGACCAGGCAACGCGCCCCGGGATGATTGTAACGGTGTCGGTCGAGAATTGCCGTGGTCTTGGCCACCAGATCACGTCCCAGGCGTTCATGGTAAACCGGTTGTTTCAGCTCCACACACAAGCCCACTTCGCGATTCGCCGCAGTGTTAAGTTGTTTAATCAGATCAATCCACTCCTCCAAAGTCAGCAAGGGTTGCGGTTCCGGCGGCACATTAAATCGACCGGCATATGCGGGTTGACCCGTAGCGAGGTCCCGCCGTTCGCCACTTCGCAGGATGCGGATCTCCTCCAGCGTGAAGTCTATTGCGTAGAAACGCCCATCCTTACGGGCCCGCCCCGGATAGCAGTCGGCCACATTGGTGAGCAGATCGAGCTCCACATCATGCGACACCAACACTTCGCCGTCCTTCGTCAGCACCACATCGCACTCAATCCAATCAGCCCCCTGTTGGTGGGCAAGTTGCACCGCCGGGGCCGTGTTTTCCGGCCGCAGGCCGGACGCCCCCCGATGGGCAATAACTTGGGGACGATCGGTCAAAATATTCACGGCCGCACCGGGCTTGGTTTTTGACGCAGCAACTTCGCGTCCACCACAAAGGGGCCGGCGGGCAACAAACTCGCCATCAGCACCAGCAGCGTGCGCTTCCAGTTCCAATCATGCTCCACCGCAGCTTGGATCGTCGCCCAGACATAGAGGAGAAACAATACTCCGTGGCCCATACCCACCACCTGCACCAACTCGGGCCGCCCGAAGAAATACTTCAACGGCATCGCAATGCCCAAGAGCACAAGAAAAGACACACCCTCCCAAAAGCCTATCACCCTCAATCGTCCAATACTGGTTTTGATCCATTGCATACGTGGTTTGAAGCTGCAGCGATGCGTCTCAATTCGTCAAGTGCAACGGGCAAATACCCGATGTAATACCAAGGTCTGTTGATATTTGGACTGTCATTGCGAGCCGTGCAGCGGCGAAGCAATCCACGAGCACTGGTCGGCCACACATACATTATCGTGGATCGCCATTCTGCTGGCCAGCAGAACGCTTCTCGCACCTCGCGATTACAATTAGGAAAATCAGTCGTCCCACCAACGCTTGAGGTCGGCGCCGATCACCTGCGCATCTATCCAGATATCAGGGAAGCAGGATAATCCGTAGGCCGGGGCCGCATTGCCCAATTCCGGCACCATATGGATATCGGTGCAGGTGCTCTGTTCCTGAATAAACGCGATCAGCGATTTCGCGTAATCGCTCCACCATTCATATTCCGGGGTGCGTTTTTCACCATCCAACGTGGCCGGGATTTGGCAGTGATGCCCATTGAACGGCCGCATGTGAAATCGTGGGCATTCCCGTAAAACATCCGGTCTTTCGTTGAGCAGATCCCAATACGGTGCCGCCATGTGGCGCACGACCGCAAAATGGGAATGATCAAAGCACACCGGCATGACATCACCGGTCTTTTCCCGATAACCATCATACAAGGCCCACATGCGTTCCGGGGTTTCCGTGAAGGTGTTGCGGTGTGACTCGATCGTCGTCGGCATCCCGACCTGCTTCGCCGCGGCCAGTATCCCCGCCACGGCGGCAATCGCGTCTTCCAATGGTGTTTCCACATCACAGGGCTGGATGGTCGTGTGCGTGGCACCCAGTTCCTTTATCTGATCATAATACGGTACCGGGTCGTGTTCGACCCCCAAGCTGCCAATCGCCCAATAATCCAGATCGCCGCGTTCGCTCAATTCATCGCGAGGCGGTGACATGATCCCGGTGAACCCCGCCGCGCGTATCGCGTCGAACTTGCGTGCCCAGGACCATTCATCGACTTTCGAGGGATATTCGCGCAGCGACCAAGCCGTCGCATAAACATGCAGTTGGGGGGTATTCGACATGACCTCACTTTCTCTTTTCCCCTCGGTCTATCAAGACTGTGTTGTTCTTGGTGCCTCCCGTCTCCCGATTGGAAGGAGATATAGTCATAATAAAAGCGATCCGGTCATATCAAATTGCGGAATCGAAAGAGACTGCCACGTTGGCCGGATGTCCACCGCCGCGACACCTGATAAAGAAGCCCATGATGGGCAAAACACTGCCATGAAGGTGTTGGTGGCTTTGAGTGTATCGCACATGCTCAATGACACCATCCAAGCGCTGGTGCCTTCGATTTACCCGCTCCTCAAGGCCAAGTTCGCCCTCAGTTTTACCCAGATCGGGTTGATCACTTTTGTGTTTCAATTTGTGGCCTCGCTGCTGCAACCGGTGGTCGGCAGCTACACCGACCGCAAACCCATGCCCTACTCTTTACCCATTGGCATGGCGCTCACTCTCGGTGGTCTCGTCCTGCTGGCCCTGGCTCCGAGTTATTACGTCATTCTGATATCCGCCGTTCTGATCGGGGCGGGATCATCCATTTTTCACCCCGAGGCTTCCCGTCTCGCCCGGCTCGCCTCCGGCGGCCAACACGGATTTGCGCAATCGATTTTTCAAGTAGGCGGCAATTTTGGCAGCTCCCTTGGTCCGTTGCTGGCCGCCTTGATCGTGATGAAACGCGGCCAAGCCCATGTGCTCTGGTTCGCGCTGCTCGCCCTCATTGGGATTGTCGTGCTCATGCGGATCGGACGCTGGTATCAACAGCACCTGGATGATCTGAAAACCTCCGGGCGCCCACTCATCGCGATCAAGTCTAGCCCAGTAACGCGCCGACGCCTGATCACCACTTTGGCGGTGCTGGCGGTGCTGATCTTCTCCAAATACTTCTACCTGGCCTGCCTCACCAGCTACTACACGTTTTATCTCATCGACCGGTTTCAGCTCTCCGCATCACAGGCCCAGATCTACCTGTTCCTATTTCTTTTCGCCGTTGCCGCCGGCACCATCATTGGTGGCCCGATCGGAGATCGCTATGGCCGCAAAATGGTCATCTGGATTTCCATCTTGGGCGTCGCCCCGTTTACCCTGCTTCTGCCCCACGTCGGTCTCACCTCGACTGCCGTGTTGACGGTGATTATCGGCGTGGTTTTGGCTTCGGCGTTTTCGGCGATCCTGGTCTATGCGCAGGAACTATTACCGGGTAAGGTGGGCCTCATCAGTGGCATCTTTTTTGGCTTCGCCTTCGGCATGGCTGGCATCGGTTCCGCTTTGCTGGGTTGGTTGGCAGACCACACCAGTATCGCCTACATTTTCAAGTTGTGCAGTTTCCTGCCCCTCTTGGGTTTATTCACCGCGTTCCTACCCAAGCTGGATTCGGGAAGATCAAAATCCTGACAGACGGGCAAACTCAGTTTGCTGCCGCGGCTTTCTCAGAGTCCTCCCAAAATTGGCGATATTGATCGATAAACCGCTGATAAAACTGTCGGGCGCCCTCGGATAAACCATCGAGATAGTCTTCCTGCAGAAACCACGGTTGATTGGAAAAATAATCTGACAGCACACGGTCTTGGTGGGTGTAGGTCAGCATCAGGGTGAGTCTGGCTTTGTCGGTATGATAGCGACCCCGGTGCAGACACAGCGGATTAAAGGCAATGGCATCCCCCGCCTGCATGTCCACGCGCTGTGCATTGGGCATCTCATTTGATCGGCAATTCTCTCCGCCATTCGCCCTGCGGATGGCGCATTCTTCGGCCGTGTCCCATCGCAGGTGCGAACCCGGGACGATCTCAACGTCACTTGAAGGAATCAGGGTGATTTGCAGTTGGATACTTTTGCCCGCCATGCCGCCATTCGCCACGACCGTCTTCTCTTCGGCTTCGTCCGGATATAGAAATTGTGAATCACGGTGCCATTGACCATCGATACTGTGCTCGAGTGGATTCATAAACAGGCTCGTGCATCGGAACATGGGATCAGCTCCCAGAATCCTCCGACAGATATCCAGAATCTCGGGATCAGCCGCTATCTCCAACAGTTCTGTTTTCGCCTCCGGCGTATGCTCCAAGTAGCCGGGATGATTCAAGTGACGCATCGAAGTCGCATCGGGTGTGTCCTGGCCGGCTTTTCCCGTCAGCGGACACGCTTGCCTCCACTGGGCCAAGACGGACTCACATATACTCTTAAATTTCTTCGTGGTCTGGGTATCGAACAAACCACGCACCAGTAGATAACTCTCTTCCTCCCATTGTCGGGTCAGTGCATTCATCAGGTCAGGATTCATATCAATATGAGTGAGGGGTCAAGAACCCGGCAAGGTGCTACCTTCATCTAACGTTTCCAAGAGCCCTTCCATCACATTCGCGGCAGCCCACGCATTGTAGCTCCACCACATGCTCGATGGTTCGTCACTGTCGGCAAACGTTTCGATCACCAAGCCATCACTCGGACAATAGCGCTCGGTCATCACACCATAGGGACCATAGCCCGATACCTCCGGGTAAAGTTCCAGCGTCTGCAGCGCCCATGCCACTCCATCATCAGCCCGGTCGCGGTAATAGTTGTCGCCGGTCTGTTTCGCCAGATAACGCAACGAATCGGTGATCACGAGTCCCATGGGGTGAATATGTGGATTCGAAACCGACGTCACCGAGCCACCACAGGAATTCCAATCCGTGCCTTTTAGCGGGGCGAACTCCGGTCGCGCCCGATAAGCATAGCGCCAGAGCAACTCGAAATCCGCCCCGGCTTGCAGATGCCCCAACCACTCATCTTCGCCAGTAATCTCATGCATCAATCGCGTCGCCTGCACAAACGCCAGCACCCCCTCCTGATCGACACTCTTGAAGGTATCCATTGGCGCGCCATAGCAATTCAACTCGGCTACGGTATGCCCGTAGTAGCGCAGCGCCCGACGCGCCGCGGTGGCATAATACTCATTCTTGGTGAGGGCATAGGCCAGCGGCAATGCCGCCGCAAACCAGCACCCGGCAAAGCCATCCCAATCCACCACCTTGCGTTGTTCTGCGCTGAACAAATAACCAAACGCCCCGTCGGCACGTTGCATTTCAATCACGGTATCGCAGACCTTCAGGGCCGCATCCTCCCAGGCGATCGGATCACCGCCATGTTGCCTCATGAAACGGGAGCACTTCAACAAATAGTAAGTCGCGTTGCCGTTGGTGTAAGCGCAATGCCGATTCATGGTATGCGGCATAAACCCCGACCACCAACCGTTGATTCCTCCGTCCTTGATCTCTCCCCCCTGCCCCGGCACGCCCACCAAACTTGGACCCGCCACGTCATTAAAAAATCCACTCCGCTCATTCCACGTGGCTACGATCTGGTCGAGAATCTGCCCTCCCGTTTTGGGAAACTTCAATTCCGGCATACGGATCTGCGCCATCAATAAGGGGTAAGCCAACACGCCCCCGCCAGACCACCCGATCTCCGACACGGGACGCCACGCCTTGAGCACATTATCGATCGGCACCCGGCAGGCCATGTTGGTGTAGTTGCCAAACTCCTCGTTCCAATTCGGGCTGATAAACCCTTCAGCCAATGCCTTGGCCGCCGTGGCCATCGTCTTCTGATGCTTCGGCTGCTCATGCATTCGCCCGTAAATATCCCTCACGATTCGATGGACGAGCGTCTTCCCGATACCGGGCATCCAATACAGTGAACCCGAAGTGCGGGCCCCAACCGAACGATGTGCTGTCGTCGGTCGAAACATCATCTTGTTCACATAAGTGAGAGGATCGTTGCCATAACCCAGACTCACCCCACCTCCTGCGGGTAACCGGCTGAATACGCCGTTACGGATAAATCCATCTTTCGCCATGGCATCATCGGCATAGGGTTCCACCGAAAGACCGATCACACCGGTGGGCGTGCACAGCATTGATACGGGACACGCTGCACGATCCACTCGAAACTCCCACAATGGGGAGGCTCCCTGTTCTTCCGCCACCACCTCATGCAAAGTAGGGAATTCATTCGATCGCACCAAGTCGTGATTATTATCCCCAAACATGCAGGCCGGTATGAGGTGAAAGCATTCACCGGCTCCTCCCCAGGCAAATTCCATTCGCATACGCATCGGACCAGCCGATGTAAAATCCAACTCATAGTCTGCCCGTTCTTCGTTGAACTCAGACCATGACAACCCTCCCTCCACCCCATTCGCAGAAAAAACATATCGTTTCTCTCCGTCGGTTTTGAGGGGCAAGTGGTGCCAGATTCCATCTTCTCCGCTCGCACTGAGTTGCAGTGATACCGCGTCATTTTCCGCCGAAAATGACAGATGGTTATTCTCTAAAAACAATGAAGGCATTGGCTTGTCTATCGCACAACCCGGTGGCGATCCACCCAATAAGCCCAAAGCACGAGCAACCACTGGGCCTGCCCCACCCACGCGATCGCGGTGACGCTCGGCGGTGGTGGACCCATCACATTGCCCACCTGTATGATCACTAAAAATACGATCAGCCCCACGAAACCCCAACGCCCTCTGCCATTCGTTGCCTTGGTAACGCGGGTGTAGAGCCATACTCCGAGACCCAGCAGCGTAAACTCAACCACCTGCGTCCAAGCGACCGATTGCCACAGACCAAGCCCCAACAACGGACTATCGCCAGGATATAAAGGCAGATCGGGCACATGCACGACCAGATCGAGCACCCAATGGCTCACCACCGCCAATCCGATCACCCAGGCACCCCGTTTCTCGCGCCGAATAAAATAATAGATCAATCCAATCACCACCGCCCACATCCCCACGGCAAAAAGACTGTGCGAAATGGGATAATGCTCGAAGACCAAAGGCACTCCCGGAGTCTCTCCCGGAGCGATCCGCACTCGCTCCCAACCGAGTAATAACAGGGTTGGCCAGAGCAGATCGATAAACTGCGCCGAAAGAAACAACATCCCCAACGAAACCCGTGGGGCAAATTTCTTGGCGACCAGACCTGCACCGAAATGTCCGATAAACATGGTTCAGGAGGTTGAACGACTCATCGCATCGACGGCAAGTCCCACCGCTACTCAACTGGCCTTGCTTCGGCGCAATCCCAGGACCAGCGGCAACATGATCGCCGGTGCGAGCGCCGAAATCACCAAGCCCCAATGCAGATCGCTCCAATCCGCCACCCAACCCACCACCCAGGGCATGCAAATTCCGCCCATGTTTCCAAAGGCCCCCAGGGCGCCATACATGGAAGCGCCGCCATCGGGATAACGATCGGCCGTCACCGCCAGCATCGTCGGCCACAGGCAACTCCCGGTTAAACCCACCAATACGCATGCCATCAAGGCAATGGCCGGCACGGGGGAAAATGAACCAACGACGAATAATGCAATCGAAGCGCCACTGCCCCAGGCCATCACCCGATATGGATTCCAACGCGAGCCAATCGCCGCCACCCCCATGCGACCCACCATCATCGCGATGTTAAACATCAACAAAGCCGCACCGCCCACCCACACGGGATAACCCAGCGCAGTCTCCGTATACGCCGGCAACCACTGCACCATGCCGCTCTCGGTCGCCCCGCCCAGAAAAATGCAGATCAATGCCACCAAAAACCAACCTCGCTTTACCAATGTCCGCAGCCGTAAACGACCGCCCTCAACACTCAACGCCGGAAATCGCAGCGGAGAAAACGCTAACAGCAAACCCAACGGCAGCGGCATCAACACCAGGCACGCAGTTTGCCAACCGAACCCAAGTTGCAACACCACGGTACCGACCAGAATTGTAACCACTGCACCCACACAATAAAAAGAATGCAGCCAATTCATGGCGGTCGCCCGGCGCGCGGGATTGAGCGCGGCCACGATCGGACTCAACACCATGTCGAGCACTCCAGCCCCCAAACCGAGAAAAAACAACGCCACCCCCAACAAGGTGTAATTCGGTGCAAAAGCCGCTCCCACCAGACTCACCCCGATGAAAGCGTTGCCCAATTGAGCAAACAGTTTCGCCCCCCAACGGTCTGCCAACGGCCCGGTGATCAAGATGCCGATGACAAGCCCTGCAAAGCATATCGCTCCTAATCGTCCGAGCTGCTCCTGCGTTAAGCCATCCACTCCGCCGTAGGTCGTGCTTAGGGTCGTGAGAAACACCGGCAACAGATTGAGCCCGAGAGAAAGGCTCATCATCGCCAGATAGCAAAGGTTCGTCAGCAGACGCGGCGCAACAGACATCGGCAGAGACGATAGGGATGTAACTGCGAAAGCAATGCAGCCTTATGTCCTATCCAAATAAGTCACCCTGCCGGTAGGGCGTCCGCGGTTTCATTCTTTCTCGTTCCCTTAATCTTTCTCTTTATCCCCTCCTCCAGTCAAAGGGAGGGCGTTGTGCCCACCGGGGTCATTACCGAGCCGAGCATTATTTGCCGCAAAAAATCGCAAAAAACGTTATCTCCAAACCAACTCACCCGCGTCTACCTGTCCGCCATAGCCTTGGCGAAGGTGGATAGCCGCCTCAAAAGCCACCCTGCGAACCGACGCTTTGCGCATCTTTGCGGCCAATCTCTGATCCCTGTTTTTGTGTCTTTCGTGTATTGTCAGGCCATTCACCTCGTTCATAGACGTGGCAACCCCTCCATCTCGTCACATGGATCAGGTAGGGACGGACCGCTGGGCCGTCCGCTCTGTCAGCCCTCAACCATCGATCAATTTTTCAACCACAGATTCCACGGATCCAGATTTAGATAACCACCTCACTCCAACCCGTTCCGCTCCGTCACGCCACCATACCAAGCCGCCGACTTCTTTGGCGTGCGCTTGCCGGTGGCGAAGTCCACGTGGTGCAGCCCGAATCGTTTGCTGAAGCCAAACGCCCATTCAAAATTGTCCATGAACGACCACAGAAAATATCCGCGTAGATCGACCTTGTCCTCATTGATCGATTGATGACAGGCATTGAGATAGCCGTCGATGAACGCAATGCGCGCATCATCATTGACCGCCACGGCCACATCATCCTCCTCTTCCGAACGAGCCGCGCAGCCATTTTCCGTGATATAGATCGGGGGATGATCGTAACGCTCATCGATCCACTTGAGCATCTTTCGGCATGACCATGGCAGGATACTCCAGTCCATGCCCGTCTTCGGCCAACTGGGATCATCGGTCAACTCCACCTTTTGATCCTCAGCCATACCTCCATTACCTGCCGGAGCACGCTTCTTGATCCCCTCCCCTGGCTCCGGCTCGGAGGCGTAGGCCCCTGAGTAAAAGTTTAACCCAAAGAAATCGCTCGAGCCCCGCAGGAGGGCCCTATCCTCATCGCTAAACTGCGGCATTCTCTCGCCCACGCGCTCACGCATGACGGCCGGATAATCACCCAGATAAATGGGATCGGCAAACCAGCCCATGAAGAACTCCAAGCTGCGCTGCGCTGCCGCCTTGTCTGCGGCACTGTCCGTCTTCGGTTCGCGCCAATCGCAATTGTTGGTGATACCAATCACGCCCTTTTGCTGCGCCTGAAACTTGCGGCGATACACCTCGACGATCTTGCCATGTGCGCGAAGCAGATTGTGCGCCGCGATATAAGGCTCCGCCTGACTCACCCGCCCCGGGGCAAAATAACCGATGCCATGACCGAGAACAGCGCTGCACCAGGGCTCGTTCAAGGTGATCCAGTGTTTCACGCGGTCGCCAAACCGTTCGAAACAAACTTCCGCGTAGCGCGCAAAATAATCGGCCACATCCGGGTTGAGCAGACCGTCCGTTTCCATCTGCAAAGCCAGGGGCAGATCCCAATGATACAGCGTCACCCACGGTGTGATGTCATTCGCGAGCAAGGAGTCGATGAGTCGGTTGTAAAATGCCACCCCCTCCTCATTGACCGCGCCACGTCCCGTGGGCAGCAGTCGACTCCAGGAAAGCGACAACCGATACGCCTTGAGCCCCATGGCCTTCATCAAGGCCACATCTTCCTCCATCCGGTTGTAATGGTCGCAGGCGACATCGGCCGTCTGCCCTTGATTGGTCTTTCCGGGAGTATGGGTAAACGCATCCCAGATGCTCGGGCCACGCCCGCCCTGATTCCACCCGCCCTCGATTTGGTGAGCGGCCGTTGCCGCACCCCACACAAAATTATCCGGAAATTGTTTCATCAGTTTGAGACCTTTCAGAAAAACCCGCCGGAATCCAATCCGATTAAATATGGAAAGCTGGAAAAGACATTGAAAGTAAAAGGGGGCGGGCCGCTAGTTGCTGGTCAAATTCAAGCCGGCACCAACAGCTGCTCTTTTCTCCAATCATGGCAGATATTTTAGACACTGACTAAGGTAAACCCACGGACAATAGTTGACGTATGAAATCGACAACGGTGGAAAAGCAGCTAGCCCACCTGAGACCCATGGTCAAAAGTGGCCTGGCGCATAGGTTCCATAAATGGCTGGTGGGGATCGCTGTGGCCCTGGTGATATTGAGCGCATACTTGTGGAACCCAATACCATTGATGATCGCGCTCTTTCTGGGCTTCGTTGGGCTCGCTGAAAGTAAAGCTGGTCCAAACATTGCAGCAGCAATCAAGGCTTACGATTCAACCCGGCCCAATACCGGCGAGGTGACCATCACCATCTCATCCGGGGATACCACCGATCACTATCATGCTCGCGTCATAGAGGCGGGACAACCCGATTGGGCATACGAGTTTGTGCCCCAACAATGGACTCCGGCGGCGGGTGCCCATGATGCACATATCTGGAGAGCCGGTGATGGGAGTCCACCTAAACTGGCCATCATTGAGAATGGTATCATGATCCCAAGAGGAAGACCAACAAGAGCCTTAAAGGCCAAGTAAGAGAGTCCGCCCAAGCCTCACACCAAGTGCGGCAGCACCATGGTGGCCATACTGAGCACAAAGAAGAAACCACACATATCGGTCACGGTCGTAAGGATGGGACCTGAAGCCAGGGCGGGATCCAAGTCCATCCGCTTCAAGGCCAGCGGGATCATTCCGCCCAGACTTACAGCCACAATGGTGTTGAGCATAAGCGCACCACCGACGACCGCACCCAGCCACATATTACCTTTCCAAAGCAAGGTGACGGCCCCCAGCAATATTCCCAAAGCAAGCCCGTTGATGCACCCCACCGCCATCTCCTTGCCCAGCACACGCATCATTTCGACTGGTCGCACCAAACCTAGGGCAAGTTCGCGAATACTCACCGCTACGGCTTGGCTACCACTGCAACCACTCATATCGGAGATGATCGGCAAGAACACCGCCAATGCGATCACTTGCGCCAGAGTGTCCTGATAGGCAGCGATCACACTCGCCGCGATGACGTTGAGTAGAATATTGATGCTTAACCATGAGAGGCGCCTCCCAGAGCGAACTCCCAAGGGCATGGAACGTAGCTCATCCTTGCCGCCCAGACCGCTGACTTTCAAAAAGTCCTCCGTCACATCCTCGGCCGCGGCTTCCCGCACCGATTTGCGCATCACCACACCGATCAATTGCTGTTGATCATCAACCACGGGCAAGCCCACGAATTGCTTTTCCTCAAACAGCCGGGCCAGCTCATCCAGCTCCATGGCATGGTTCACCACCAAGGGTTCGGGCAGCATGATCTTGGTCACCGGAACGCCCGTGGTGGACAGGAGTAAATCTCGCAGTCGTAACACCCCGATCGGTCGTTTGTCCGCGTCCACAATGTAAGCGTATTGCACATCGTAGTCCGTGTAGATTTCAGCGTTGGACCGCATGTCCTCGGTCACATCCCCCACGGTCGCATGCACGGGATAGGCCAAAAACTCAGAGCGCATCAGACCACCGGCCGTGTCTTCATCATAACTCAGCAGCTCACGGGCCTCCGCCGCCTCCTCGGGCTCCATTTTGCCCAGAATCGCCTCCGCCTCGTCATCCTCGAGCTCACCCAGCATGTCGGCGGCGGCATCACTATCGAGTTCCTCGATGATATCCGCCGCTCGGTCAGGCTCAATACCATCCAAAATGTCCACGGCCTGGGCATCGGTCATGTGCTCGAGCAAGTCCGCCGCCTGCTCGGGATCGAGTAAGACCATCAAACTCTCCTGCCGATCGTCGTCGAGTCGATCGATCAACCGTGAGCGATCAACCACCGGCAAAGCCTCCAACAAAGCGCCTGCGCCCTTGGCATTCTGGGCGTCAATGAGCTCCTCGAGTTGGTCAATTGTTACAGGGCGTTCAGTCATCGATAAATGCTATGGTAAGCTGAAAGAGAGTTGAACCGTTTTGCTAGTCTTATCCCATCGCTGAACCACTCTCTGTGGTTAACATATTCATAAAGGGGTCAGGCCGCTAGATGCTATTTAATAAACTCCAACCATCCATTATCTCGATATTTCTATTCCGTCGCCGTGCAGTTGATTAGGTTCAATCCCAGGTAGCATCTAGCGGCCTGACCCCTTTCCCGGATTACCTATGGAGACTGGAGTTCCAGTAAAATGGCAGAGTTGAGGTGCTGCGTGAGATAGGAGAACGTGGCATAACCGTAGCCAGCAGCACCCCATTTGGCTCCCCAGGAATTTTTAAATATAAAAGTCACATCTTCCAAACGACCGGTGGGGCAACCGTAGCCAACCAGAGTGACGGCGTGGCCGTAACTTGGAATCTGGGTATCGAGCAGGGCCGCCCGCATATTGGTAAACCGCGGCCAAGCGGTGCCGATGGCTACGGGAAGACCCGCATTCAACGCGTGGATGATATTGTTCAACTTGGTGGCATTATCCCGACCCGGCACCAAATGAACCGCCACCTGGGTGCGGGCCTGCGCCTCTGCAATCACTTCGGGAGTGGGTTCAGCGACCACGTTACTATTTAGCCCTACGGTGTTGGGCATACTATGGGCGGGCGGGATGCCATAGCTGCGCAAAGCGGTCACGACCTCGGTCAGGGCAAAACCTGTGTCCGCATCGTCGCCCGTTGCGTTCTGATTCTGAATGGAAGCTCCCATACGCTGGATGGTGCGGCCGGTAGCCCAAATAAGATACTCTTCGGAATACTTCAGGGGCTTGTTGGTTTTTTCGGCCTGGATGAACTCCAAGGCACTTACCACGGCAAAGACGGAACAACTTGGGCGGCGACCTTGATTTTTTGCATACAAGGACAACGCATTAAACTGCGGCCGCATATCCACCACCTCTTGGATCCCGGCTGATGTTCCAAACTTTCTCAAAACCTGCACAAACACAGACTGCGATTGCAACACATGTTCTGCTCTGGCCGCAGCAGCTTTTGCTTGCCGGGCCATACGCGCGGCAATAGCCGCCTGCATCGCTTGATCACTCGCTTGCTCCTCGATCGGATCATAACCAAATCTCGCCTGCATCGCAGGAGTAAGATCCCTCAGTTTCACCGAAGCCATGCCATCTTGGTGTAAAAAGAGCACGGTGCGCGCATTGACGGATTTTACGGTAACGTGGCGGTAAGTGTCCGCGCCCACTGTGAGCGACTCCAACATACTGCCCGGTACGTAATGTTCATCGTTGGTCGGTTCAGCCCCTGCACTGATGAGAATTCCCCACAGCACAACGAGCCCCGGCAGCAGGGGTAAACGACGTGCAAGTCTGCGATACGCTGCATTCATTGAATCTCCATTCTCTAATGCACCATCCCCTGCGTCCGGTCTATGACCAAATCGATTTCAGCTCCAAGCACTCAAAACTCACCATCGTCGCAGAGCCCCCACGTGCGACGATTGAAATCTCTTCGCTGTCGGCAGCGGCGACAAATGCCAACGGCATATACACCAAGCCATCATCGGCAAAGATCTCCACTGAGAGGTGATCCAGCAGCACTCGCAGATTGAGATTGCCACCGGCCAACTTCAACGGAGCACTAAAGCCCCGGGCCGATAGTTGCTTGGCGGCGACATCACAAACCAAGGCCAGACCGCGCACATTAATTTCCACTTCCCGTGCCCGACCAACATCGATCTCGAATTGTATATCGCAGTGACGACCTCTGCATAGCACCGATGGCTCCGCATCACCGACCAGCTGATCCCCAGCGGTTTTGATGCTGGCACCGTGAAGCAATTCGATTTCCTGCACCGGCGTCCAACGCATTCTCGGACCCTCAACCGTCGAAACTAGGGTGAGATCGCAAGGGAAATTCATGATCTGGCTGAACGGCATCCCGGGAGCTTCCGTGCGGCCCCAGGCGATCTGAATCCGCCGTCTGTCCGGAGCGTTGTTAAACAACTGCGGGGCGTAAGCGCATTCTCCTCGTTGCCCTACGATAAAATCCGTTTCCGGCGTGAATACCCGCCCGTCAAAACGGCCCACTTTGTATTTCATATCCGCACAATACATCACCCAACGCAGATCCGACTCATCACCATCCAAAGGCAGACTGAGTAAAACAGGGCAGTCGAAAAACCCATCCACGGTGCTTTCATAGCGCCACTGCTTGAGATCCACCGAGGTGAGGATCTGGGCGGCCACTTGATTCCCCTCCCTCAACCACGACTCAGGCTGTCCCACGAACAGCGTCATCACCCAACGTTGGGTCGGCTCATGCCATTGGACCAAGGGATCACGGTTTCCCGGCGTGATGTTGGAGATGATCGGGTTTCCCGCGTAAGTCTCCCAAGTGCGTCCGCGATCATTACTGTAGGCAATCGACTGCACGAAATCATCGGGCTCAGACTTTTTCAGATTATGAGCGGAAACCCCCGTCGCGGTATAAAACAAAAGTAGCGGCGGCTCATCTCCTTGCTGCAGGCCAGAGACATTGCGAGTATCCACGACCCCCGAGCCAGACCATTTCTGCCCTTCATGATCCGCATAAAGCGCAATCGGACGCTCCTCCCAATGCACCAGATCACGACTCACCGCATACCCCCAGGATTTGTCGGTAAACGAACTCACACTGAAAGGCTGGTGCTGATAAAACAGATGATATTCACCTTCGTAGTAAACCATCCCATTGGGGTCATTGTGCCAGCCTCGTCGGGCGGTGAAGTGAAACTGCGGTCGCAAGGCTTCCCGATAGAGCTGCGCCGCGTCCTTTATCTCCTCGCTTAATTCGAGGACTTCCAACGCTCCCTCTGGCATCGGATGCTCTGCATCCTGCGTATCCGGAACCGAGCTGAGTTTAATCATGGCCGATTGTCCACGCCAGGCCGACACATCCATAAAGGTCCAGAAATCGATCTCGTCCGCTGCTAGCTCTACCTCAAAAGCCCGCACCACTTCGCCGCCAATCTCGATACTCATCCGGCACCGTGGGGCTCCAGCTTTGACCGGCATATTGAGGTAGCGATTCGTAAATACTAACTCCCGTGATTGCATCATTCGAGCGACCCTTTCTCAGCCCTGTACCCTCGTCCATCCTAATAACTTGCTTGAATCGATTTACCCACCCCAACGGGAATTCGCTGTAGTCAACCCTGGGTGGCAGACGTTGCCGAGACCACCCGCCACACGCCACGCTCCGACACCGAGGTTCCGTCACAGCCCTCATAAAACATCCGATATTGAGGAGTCGATCCTTGCGGCACGGGCAATTTTACGACCGACATTTCAGAGCATTTAACCCCATCCCAAGCTCCCTTTTCTGGTGAGATAATCGGCGCCTCATCCTTCAACCAGTTCAATCCATCCTCCGAAGTCGCTCGTAAGATATACGAGCGATTTGGGGCACGGTAACCGGCGTAATACATCACGTAATGACCATAACGAATTTGCATGATTTCCGGCGCAAATGCCGCATGCGAATCGTAGGGGCCATTCTGAGCAATCCGCAGCCCCGGCTCTTCTTGAAACGTTAACCCGCCATCTTCTGACACTGCGCTGACAATACCCCTTCCACGCAGAAAACAATAGAGCCTCAATCCTCCCTCATTGAGAAACTGAATGCGGGGCGCGGCAAAGTTATCCGTCCCGTTGCCCCACCGCACTCCCGGTTCAAGGGCCCAACAAATACCACCATCCTCGGAACGCGCTGAAAGAATGGTATTCCCCACCGATTGAGTGCCACGGCAACATTCATAGTACATGCGCATATCACCGCTGGCATTTGGGGTCGGCACGACCTCGGAAGACACCACCCGATACTCTCCCGCGCCACCATCGCGCGCGGAAAGTCTGACCCCCGGTTCGGGCGTCCAGAGCGATCCATCCGCGGAGAACGCACTCAAGATACGCGAAGTCGAGTTGTCATAGTCGACCGCCCCCAAAGGAAATCCGGGCCTCGGCAGAAGTTGGGTGTAATACATCCGATAACCTCCATTTGCTAGCCCAACCACGCGGGGTGATACCACCCCGCATATGCCCGTGCGGGCAGCTTCCGCCGGCCACCCAGCTTTTGGACAAGGTTCAACCTCATCATCCGGGGCCGCATCGATCACCCATTGAGCATCTCTCATCCATGTCCCTCCCGGATCACTTGGCACAATATGCAGCTCAGGACCAATCTCAGAGGGTTCGGATAAGGTGATCATCGAAGGTATTTTTCGGGTGGGGGGAAAACAAAGCGCAAAATGTTAGGCGTCTCACTTTATCATACCAAGACATCGTCGAACCATGTGAGCACGCCAAGCCAAGAAGCCTCTGCATGCATCGACTTTATCGCCTTCCCCTCGCGCTTGTGGGTGGACAGCAGCAATGCGCTCCTTTTCGTAGGGAGCATGAAAGTGCTCATCATCGGAGGGTCCGGCTTGATCTCCACCGGTATCGTCAAAGCTCTGCAGACGCGCGAGGCCGACATCACGGTTTTCAATCGAGGAGAGACCAATGACCGGCTCGGTCCCGCCGTGACCCGCACACTTGGCGACCGCAACGACTTCGCCGCATATGAACAGACGGTCGCGGACGCCGGTCCTTGGGATGTGGTGATCGACATGATCTGCTTCAACGCCGAACAAGCCGCCAGCGATGTGCGTGCCTTGGCCGGACGCTGCGGACATTTCATTTTCTGCAGCACGGTCTGCACCTACGGGAATACCCAAACCATTCTCCCCACGGATGAAACCACGCCACAAAACCCCCACTCCGACTACGGTCGCGGCAAGGTGGCCTGCGAACAGGTGTTCCTCCAAGCCCATGCTGAAGGCAAGTTTCCCTTAACCATTCTAAGGCCCTCGCATACCTATGGTCCCGGCGGACCGGTGATCAACAACATCGGTTGGGAACCGACTTTCGTGGATCGGTTGCGTCAGGGTCTACCCATCATCGTGACTGGTGACGGACACGGGCTTTGGCAAAGCGCCTACTCCGAAGATGTTGGCGTGGGTTTCGCCTATGCGGCAGGAAACCCCAAATGCTTCGGCCAAGCCTACAACATTACGGCCGATGAAGTTGTCACATGGGACGAGTACACCCACCGGACGGCCGCTGCGATCGGAGCACCCACACCCCGGATCGTACATTTACCCACTGACCTGTTGCTCGCCATAGACCGGGAGCGCTACCTCGCCCTGGCAGAGATCTTTCGTTATCATGGCGTGTATTCGAGTGCGAAACTCAAACGGGATGTGCCCGAGTATCGTAACGCCACACCCTACGAGGAAGGCGTGCGACGCACCGTGGAAATGATGGATGAACAAGGCACCATCGAGCAGGCCGATCCTGATTCAAAAGAGGATCGACTCATTGCTGCTTGGGAAAAGTTTACCCGCGAGTCTGTGATCTCACTCTCTACTGGGCCGTGATCCTCACATGGATTGGGCTATCTGCTAATCTCCCATAAAATCTATTATGAAAGAATTCCCCGCATTCATGCTTCAGTCCGCTAACTCGGTAAAAAATACCAGCGCATCCGACCCTCTGGAAGGCTTTCTTTTCAAGGGCCGCGACGGCACTCAAATCGTCCTTTGGCAATGCGAGCACGGTGGCACCTGCGCCACCCACACTCACGACTACGATGAATACGCTGTCGTCTTGTCGGGACAATTTACCGGATACATCGGCGACAAGTTCGTCACAATGAATCCCGGCGACGAGTGCCACATCCCCGCTGGCATACCGCATAGCGGAGAGTACACGGCCAACTACCGCGCCATTGATTCGTTCGGCGGTCCTCGCGTGGAGTATCAGAACTCATAGAAACTCCCCGCCATGCGCCGCATCCTGAATCTGCAATTCGGCAACGTATATCAAAGGCGGCAGAAAGGATTCACTGTCCTGTCACGGATCTATTCCCACCCTGCCTACTGTTGGCTCGATGCAGTAGATGAATGTGGGGGCAAAAATATTGAGGACGCTCGGCTGGAAGGTTATGTCTCTTCGCGAGATCCAGCCACCCTCAGTCTCGGATTACCCGATGGTGAGTATGAGATCACCTTGACCGCTTATACCAAGGACAAGGGGCATGCCTCCTATGGGCTCACCGCAAACGGTAAGCCGGCGATCCCCGTAGTCGAATTGATTGCGGGTAAAGTCTTCCGTCAAAAATTCATCGCTCATTCCCGGCGCAATCGACTGAACCTAAGATTCACGCCTCAGCCCGGTGGAGATTTCATCGTCAATACGATCGAGGTTCGTGGTCAGCACGCTGTCGAGTTACTCCCCCTCTTTCGGCAGGCACCTCCCGTCGCGATGCCAGATCGCCTAGAGCTCAATCAACAGCCCGCCCTTGACCCTCTCAAAGCGCTTGAGAAAATCGGCGATTGGTTTCTCACGCACCGACAATCAAACGGATACCTTGGTGACAATTATGGTCCAGGAGAGAGCTTCTGGTATACCGCTTCGATGCCACTGCGCACCTTGATCGCCGCATACCAGCTGCTCAATCGCGCGGATTACCTAAAGGCTGCATTCGATCAACTCGACCAATTCGTTGACGAGCAACTGCCCAACGGCGCTTGGGAAGCTGTACTCCGTGGTCGCGCAACGCGATTGCTGCCACGTGCCGAGGTGCAACGGATCCTCCGCGAAGAGCGATTGCCCATGTCCGATGTCGGTTCGGTAGTCTCGTCCCTGGCTGTTGCCATCCCAGTAGCCAATGGTGCGCGACAACGACGCTACACGAAATCTCTAAGACTTTTTTGCGACGACTGGGCTCCACGCTTTCAACGACGCAACGGTGCCTTCGACGACGGCGTGTGGCCTCAGCCTACGGCGATTTATACCTGCGCCACCGCGATTGAAGCCGCCACCTTTGCCCTCGCCTATCGCGTCACCGGTGAAGCGCGTTATCTCGATGTTTCGAAACGAGCGATCCGCTATCTCTTGAAAGATTGGCGCAGTGACGGACGGATGCTCGGTCGCGCTCCTCATTGGCAGGTGCACAACCACAAACCCTTCGTGATGGAGAATATTTATTTCGGTGATCAGTGGTATTACGACGAAGGATTCATCACCACGTGGCACCACATAAAAGATCGGACCTTTCGCACCCAAGTCGGCCGCGCCCTTCATAATCGGGTCCACGGTAGCGCCGGTTTACTGGCCGCTCAAAATCGTCAGACATGGTGGCCCGTGCAGGATCTTTGGAACAACGCCAAGAGCCTCGGCATGGTGCAGACCCTACTATTCGCCCAGAGACACGGCGAAAGTTCACCTCGATTGAAACGCGCCTTGGAGAACTCGAGCCACATTCTGGCCAACCCCACTTATTCGCGCCGCCTTGGAGTCATGGCCACCGATAGCACACGTCCGATTCTCAAACACGGGATTCGTTCATGGGCTGGACTGAGGATGGAAGCCACCGGTTTCGCAGGGATGAGCCTAGCTGAAACGATTCGGCCCGGCATCCTCTACCTCGCCTGAATTCAGTCCTGAGGCACGGTGGTCAGGTGCCATTGGGCACACCACGGGCATATATAGGCGCGACGTTCGCGTTCCACTCCCGCCACCATCGCAGCATCGAGAGCATCACCCTGGGTGCGATAACGTCGTTTGCCCCGACAGGAGGGTTGCTTGGTTGCACGGGTCGGTCGCTTCATGAAATCGATTCGAACATAGAGCAGTACCTCATATTGGCGCAAGCTGCACGGATGCGAAAACCAAGATATACGATCAATGGTTGGGCCCACTTGCAGTAGTTGCTTCGTCCGTTTATTAAAACGAGAATACCCCAAGTTTACTCGTAGCCGAAATTGATTCATCCCTTTTTTCATGCCAAAAAATTCCAAGAAATCTTCCCAAAGCAACTCCCCCCTCGCACGGGTGATCAAAGTCTTTGTGGAGGGGGTGGGATTTACCCGAAGTTTCACCCACCCATATATTGGCGAACGCATCGATCCGCTCTGGGTGTTACGGGACGCCCCACGAAAGAACACCAATGACTACCGGCGGGAAGAGTGGAGCGCGCATAAGACCCCGGCGGTGGTGGTCGATAAGCTGGTCCGGACCCACACCCGAGGGCATTTTGCCATCTGTGCATTTCATGGTATCGACACCTCAGACGAAGCTCTACGCGCCGAATACAAAGCTCTGGGGTATCGATTGAACAGCACTGAAGGCGTCATGGTTCACGCCCTCAAGCAGATCCCGAGTATCAAATCCCCAGCATCAATCCAACGGGTGTTATCCACGGAGCTCGCCGATGCCGTAAACACAGCTGCACGGGCGCGGCAAATCTTGCCTGAGCATCTGACTGATGATGCCCCGATACGTCTCTATGCTGCTATGATTGATGGCAAGGTCGTTGGCTGGGTGAGTGGCATCACGTGCCAAGGTGAATCGTGGGTTTCCTACATGTTTGTGCAACCCGAGCATCGTCGACGGAAGATCGCTTCCGCCCTGCTGGTGCAAATGATGCGTGATGATCGTAAACAGGGAATAAAGGCCTCGGTACTCACCTCTAGTAACGAAGGCGCAAAACTCTACAGGACCCTTGGCTATCAGTCCTTGGGCACACTGTTGCTGTTCACTCCACCCAAATGATCTAGATATATCTCTCCGCGATAGCGCAGCCCCAATACCCCACCCCAGACGTCATGCCCATTACCCGCACTGCTACGCTCGACCTGCATCTGCTTGCCCGGATAACCAATCTGCTCCTGCCCGCCGCCTTCGTCGTCACACTGCTCGCGGGCCTCCGTATCTCCTTCTATTTTCACTTCCTCACGGTGGTGTTGCTGATGCTCAACGTGCTGAATATCGCTTACCTGTTTGTGCAACGACGCCACACTCTACTGCGCAATTTCGGTATCTTGGGTCAGGCGCGATATTTCATGGAAAGTATCGGCCCGGAATTGCGCCAATATTTCTTCGCCAACGATACCGAGGAACGTCCTTTCAATCGCGCCGAACGCGCGGAAGTTTACCGTAAATCACGTGGGATCGATTCCACCGGCGCCTTTGGTTCACTCAAGGAGTATGATGGAAGGGAGATCAAACTGCGGCACTCCCTTTTCCCTACCCACCACGACAACCTTATTCCCTATGAGCTCAAGGTGGGGGCTGCTCGTGGTTTGAAGGCGGCCTACACCTTGCATCGTCCCATCATGATCAGCGCGATGAGTTACGGTGCCTTAAGCGCATCTGCTGTTGAAGCGTTAAGCCGGGGCGCCAAAGCCGCCGGCATCATCATGAATACTGGAGAAGGTGGCTTCCCTAAATATCATCTGCGGGGGGGAGCCGATATCACATTTCAAATGGGAACCGCCAAGTTTGGCGTGCGCCATCCGGACGGACGCCTTGATGATGAAGCCTTCGCTAAGCTTTGCTCTCGACCGGAAATAAAGATGGTCGAAATTAAATTTTCCCAAGGAGCCAAACCCGGCAAGGGCGGCTTGTTGCCCAAGGAAAAAATCAGCGCAGAAATTGCCGAGCTTCGCGGCGTGGGGCGGGATCAGGATGTCATTTCACCCTCGGGACATCCCGAATGTCACGACCTGCCTTCAACCGTGGCTTTCATCCGCCATGTTCAGGATGTCGGTGGCCTGCCCACCGGTTTCAAACTTTGCCTCGGCTCACCCAAGGAATTCGAAGCCTTGGTGGCGGAAATGATCCGGCAAGATACCTTCCCTGATTTTATCACGGTCGACGGGGCCGAAGGGGGCACGGGAGCGGCACCCACTGCTTTCCTCGACGGAGTTGGGATGCCTCTCTTCATCGCGCTGCGCACGATCGATAGCATTTTAATCAGGGAAAAGGTTCGTGATCGGCTTGTCTTGTTTGCCAGTGGCAAACTGATCAACCCCGCCAAACAACTTCTCGCTCTTTGTTTGGGCGCTGACGCCTGTTATTCTGCGCGCGGTTTCATGCTCGCGCTCGGTTGCATCCAAGCCCTGCAATGCAATCGCAACACCTGTCCCGTCGGCATCACCACTCACGATCCATCGCTAACTCGAGGATTTGTCATCGAGGAAAAGGCGAAACGCGTGCTCAATTATGTGGAGGGTTTGCAGCATGATATTGACCATTTGATCGCAGCCGCCGGGGTGCGAAGCGCCAGTGAGCTCACCCTCGACCATCTCTACATCCCGACGCAGCATGAGCTCGCTCATCTGATGCCCACCCCTCCCGCCAGCACAGAACTCAACTAAAATCCAAATCATGAAAACACGCCTGACCATAAGTTGGATTCTGCAATTCATCGTTGCCGGCATCTTTTGCTACCCTGCATGGACCAAACTCACCAGTTCCGCCGCAGAAGTCGCTCTGTTTAATCAATTGGGCATGGAGCCCACGGGACGTTACCTCATCGGTCTGCTCGAATCTCTCACCATCATCTTGTTGCTCATTCCGGCAAGTGCTGTCTGGGGGGCAATGCTCGCCCTCTGCATCATGTCCGGGGCGTTTCTTGCTCATGCGACCAAGATTGGGTTCGGAGGTGATGTATCCATGATGTCCATGATGTTGGTCATCACATTCGTGTGCTCCCTGATCATCCTGGTTTTGCGCAATCGGGAAATCCCATTTCTACGCGATGCCTTTGCTCGTTCCACCACGCCTGACAAGGCTGATGGGACGGACAGCAAGTAACGTCATGTCCTGCTAATACTCCAGTCTCTACCTGGCTTTCATCAAGACATCGATGTGGGCCAGGATTTCCTTGCGGCCATCTCGCTTGACTGCGGAAGAAACGAAAGTCGTCGGAGCTGGAGTAATACCATCGAGCACGATTTTACGGAAATGTGAGACGTTGGAGTGAGTTTTGCTCGTGGATTGTTTGTCTGCTTTCGTAAAGACGACTGAAAACGGTGTGTTGGAGCCGATCATCCATTTGATGAATTCCTTATCGATCTCCTGTGGGGGCAGGCGCGAATCGATCAGCACAAAGGTGTGCAACAAAGTCTCCCGCTGCTCAAGAAAATCGGCCACCGCCACATTGAAGTCCGCTCGTTTGCTTTTGGACACACGCGCATAGCCATAGCCGGGCAAATCCACCAAGGTCCAGTTGCCATTGATACTGAAAAAGTTGATCAACTGGGTCTTGCCGGGAGTTTCCGAAACCTTCGCCAACTTCCGGTGGTTCGTCAGCATGTTGATGAGGGATGACTTGCCGACATTGGATCGGCCGATGAAGGCAAACTCCGGATACACCGAACTCTTACACGACTGCAAGTCGGTCGCACTGGTGAGGAAAGTGGCTGTATTGATTTGCATCGAGAGCAGCATGTTGGGTTGGCATCGGAATTGGCGACCCTTTGTTTCGCGCGCCCATTTCTATAACCCTCATAAATGAACACCTCAGACATCGCGCTCGCCTTGTGACCGAGATGCCGATTGCGTGCTGATCCGCTTCATCATGTCAGCCGCCACGTCCACCATCCTTGCTTGGCTAACCCGCTACTCGGGCTTCCCCTCCCGCCGACTCCCGGCTGGGGCTGAACTGCTATTGCTATTTGCGGCTGCCGCCGAAGCTGATGAGCGTGCCTTCCCGGTCAATGGAGGAGGCATCATGCGCAAGGACAACGCCCAGTTTGCTTCCCAAAAACAACTTTCTGAAAACCGTCGCCACACTCACTTCAAAAGCGACAACCGCACCGCGGTATAGCCATAGTGGGACTCTCCCCTGCGTTCTTGCCATAGGGCATGAGTTAACCAAGCTGCCGCTCAATGTCCGAAGAAAAGCGTCAATCCCGCGCTGAAGAATACGCCGCTGAAGGTCGCAATGCTCGCGGTGAGTGGCGCCCACCCTATCCGTTGAAATACGCTCCACTGCTCCAGTGGCCGGTGCGCTTGAAGGCGTTATTCAAATGGACCTTTGGTTGGCCGGGATTTCTGTGGCCCGTGAACCTGTCGCTGCTGCTGATCTCAATCATTTCGTGGTATCTCACCCAACCGGCCCTTGCGCGCTGCGTGGAGTTCGAGTTCGGCTGGATCGCTCAGATCTGGCTGCGTAATCAAGTGATGATGTGGCTTTATTACGGCGCCTTCCATTACTACCTCTACATCCGTAAAGGAGAAGGGCGTAATAAAAAATACGATGCCAATTGGCCCGCTAAGGACAGCCGCCTATTTCTCTTTCGTGACCAGGTATACGATAATGTATTCTGGACGGCCGGGGTCGCCGGTATCATCTGGACTGCCTATGAAGTGATTACGGTCTGGCTCTACGCCAACCATCACATCCCGTGGCTCGAATGGTCACGTAACCCGGTTTGGTTTGCCGCATGGTTTTTCATTATCCCCCTGTGGCGTGAATTTCACTTCTACTGGGTTCACCGGCTCATCCATTGGAAACCGCTCTACAAGCACATCCACTACCTGCATCACAAAAACCTCAACCCCAACCCTTGGTCTGGTATGGCGATGCACCCGGTTGAAACGATTATCTACCTGAGTGTGTGCCTGATTCACTTGGTGGTGCCTTCGCATCCAATTCATTTCCTTTTTGACCTGCAGCACGCGGCCCTGGGTCCGGCCAACGGGCATCACGGTTTTGAAGGACCGATCGTCAACGGCAAGGTTCCCACCGGCTCTTACTTCCATTATCTGCATCACCGTTACTTTGAGTGTAACTACGGGGAGAGCACGATTCCGTTGGATCGTTGGTTCGGTACCTTCCGCGATGGTCTGCCCGAGGGCGAAGGCTCCAATCTCGCCGAAGAGCACAAGCCCTGAGACGAGGAACGATCTAGAGTCACCGGATTACCCAGCGTCTCGTCCCGGTAGATTGGATGTAAACTCGATCACATTCCCGTCCGGGTCAGCCGTGAATGGCTGCAAGGCTCCATCTGGTCGCGGCGTGGGCCCGCGAAACGCCACCCCGGCATTCTGCAGTCGAGTGGCTACCGCATCTATATTGTCGACCAACAATGCAAAATGCCCGGCCCGTTCTCCCACTGCGCGATCACGATTTCCGATAAGATGAAGTTCTTGCTGAGAACCCAACCGGAACCATGCCCCGGGAAAGAGAAATGCCGGTCTGGGCAGATCAGCCAATCCCAGAACAGTGCGATAAAAACCAGCGCTCTCCTCCACATCGCCCACATCCAATGCGACATGGTTGAGTTCAACTATGGAGTAATGCTCTGGTGTATTCGAGGATGCGGCCATGCCGCACCCTCGGTCAATTCCCGCCGTGGTTCAATCTTCGGTTTGCTTGTTTCCTAACTGCGATCCCGTTGGCACGACCACCCTTAGTGGTCGTGCCGTTCAACTGACGTCACCGCTCCAGCCGGGATCAACCCACAGAACGACGGTGACGCAGATACAACACAAACACAAAGGCGCCGAAGCCTGCGAGCATCGCGTTAGTCGCCGGTTCAGGCACTGCTGCGCCATGGACAACGAAGTTTGTGAAATAAGCATCGGTTCCAATAATGGTGGGACCAACACCGGTATTACTTATGGTGCCAGAAGCTCCCACCAGATAAAATACGAATGGTTCGGTGGGAGCCATCCCCCAGCCACTGATATCCACCGAAGTGTAGGCCGGCGTGAAACTGTATCCATTGGCTGCACCATCACTATCGTAGGCATAATTCAAAAACCCCGTGGTCATGTCGTAACTGATCAACAACGTAACGTCGGTTGTCGCATTGGGAATTTCACCCAGATGAGTCTCCGAACCACCGGTTTGCACATAAGCGTCAATATCAAGCACCACACCCGATCCCGCATTGTAACGGTCTAGCGCAAAGTCAGCATTGTTGTTCCAAGGATCGGAGGCTTTGGCGACAATGAGATTGAGGTTGGCAGACTGATCGGAGGTCAGACCGGCCATGCCCGCTAGATGGATGTCGACCTGTGCACTCCAACTGAACGTCGGAAAGGCTTGATAAGAATTCAAATATCTAAACCCCCTGTCGTCATTCCCTGCCGTTGGAGAATTTACAGTGTAGCTGAGTCCAGAGGCTGAGAATCCCAAGGCACCGTCACCTTGGTCAGGTGGGGCTCCAGTAGTCCAGTTGGAAGCGTCGGACGCGAGCGAGTCGCTGAACAACACAGATTGAGCCGTGAGCGCAGTGGTTGAACCAAGGCACAGACATAATAGAGCACATTGTTTCAGGTTCATGGGTTTACTCTTCTAATTTTTGTATGCTGGCAGAGGTATTCATATACACCCGATGCTTCCTAATTAGCTGCGCATGGATTGCACAATCGGATCCTAAACAAACAATGTAGGTGCATTTATACACCTGAGAAGAAAACCTCTCAGCAGTCCACTTGTCGGACAGGATAGTCTGCACTTAAGCAGGATCGTATCCGGCCATTATCGGGGGAAGAAAACCCTCCACGATTTCCGCATCGTGTCGCTTGCATAGTTCTTTTTTGACAAGCTCGGTTGATTCCAATCCCACCTGATCCAGGGTGAGATAAGCGTCACGCATCAGATTAATCCAAGATAGCAGCTTCTTACGCTCGATCGTTGCAGGACCATGCCCCTCCAAGTGGATCTGCGCTCCAAAATTTTCGAGCTGCTCAATCAGGGGCAGCAATTTTCGCCGCGTCAAATAGCGCGGGTGGGTGTCCATGGCATCGCAAAGACAATCACCCATGAAAAGCAATTGATCTTCCTGCACATGAATCACCATGGAATCAGAAGCATGATCTCCTCCCACATGGCGAATTTCGCAATTCACCCCACCGAGGTCGATCTGCATGTGATCATCGATCACAATCTCTGGTGGTCTTAACACCAGGGCGCGACGATCAGTATTACTTAACTCAAGTGGCATGTGTTCGCAGGTAAAGGAATCCGCCAACCCATCAGCGATCAGCGCGGGAAAACCGGTATCCGTATAATCATGCTTCTTCATTCTCGCCAACATCGCAGCGGTTTCTCGGTGTGCGATCACGGGCCCGTCAAACGCACCCAGACCAAAAACATGATCCCAATGCCAATGTGTCAGAACCGCTCGTTTCGGTGACGGAACATTAACTGCAAATAAGGCTCCTAGAAATTGTCCGAGGTGTTTGGGCGAAGCCCCCACATCAAGCAGCAAAGTTTCATTCTGACCCACCACCAATGCCAACGAGGGACGATCACGCCGCGATTCCGGCGTGAACCACCAGACATGGTCTGAAACGCGTTGCAGACTGCATGAAGGAAGCGTCACGACTCAACTGCCACCGGACCTTTTTTCTTCAATGCCATGAACGGCAACAGACCGATACAAACCAGACCGAATCCAGCATCGATTAACAGAGTTGTAGGGTAACCAAATCGGGCGATCGCAAATCCCTGCCAGGTTGCCGAGTAGGCAATGACGAGATTGCTCATTGCCATGTAGGCGGTGAACTGAGTCGCGGCCACAGCCGGAGTGGTGATATCCATGAACAAAGCTGCCTTTGTGCCATACATGAGACCTTGGAAGACCGAGAAAAACAAGCAGGCCACCCAGAACGCCGTGACCAATGCGTCTGCAGGAATCGGGCGGTCAATCATTTGGGGGTCAATCGGCATGATCCAGCCTTGTTTCGACATGACCCAAGCCAGATAGAGCCCGGGAATAGCCGTGCCGATAAAAAATAATGCCAGCATGCGCCGACGCCCGAACCGGTCGGAAAGCCAACCGCCGGCCACGCAAAATATCGCACTGATCACGGTGGTCGCCAGCGCGAGCTTTCCGATCGCGTTGTCATCGAGACCGAGTTCCACCGCAAGATTGGACTGCAGGGCCAAACTCAACGCGTAGGCTCCGGCCGGTAAAAGCGCGAAAATCACGCCAACCCAAGCCGCTCGTGTGCCCGTGAAGGCACGAAAAGCATCCCGCACGAATATCTTTATCTCCCCTCCCACCGACGCCAGCAACGAACCCTGACGTGGTGCACGTGGTGGGCCCTTTGGTTCACGCATGGGCAGTGCCACCACCAATGTCACCGAGAGGACCACGGCCGCCACAAAAACATAGGTCGCAGGCAATCCGGTGTAGGGGATGAGAAACAACACCCCTGACCCACCAACAGCCTGGCCAAGATAGGCGCCGGAAAACATCAATCCATTGGCGAGACCACGTTCATCCTCGGTGAGCACGTTCACTGCCAATGCATCGATGGCGACATCCTGTGTGGCCGCAAAAGTGTTCAGAAGCATGATGACGAAAGTGAAGAACTTCAGCTCGGCCGTAAAATCCACCGGCATAGCCGCCATCAAAGTGATGACCATCATGACTTGAGTCATCACGATCCACATGCGTCGACGTCCAAAGCGATCCGATGAGAGCACATCGACAAAAGGACCCACCGCCCACTTGAAAGCCCACGGCAAATAAAGGGTACCGACAAAGGCGCCAATCTCAGCAACCCCCAAACCCTGCCGCCGCATTTGGGTGGCGATGGCGGTAGCCGTAAAACCGAGCGGCACGCCTTCAGTCAAATAAAGGGCAAAAAACGCACCTAGGCGTCCGACTTTAGTAGCTAGCAGATTGGGGAGTCTCACAATTGGGGTTGGAGAAGCCTTTGCCCTCAATCTCGACAGCGCAAGTTTTCACTATCGGGCATCATGTCCGTAAACTCAGGTCCCCACGACCCCACTCAAACTCGCACGGCCCAACGGAGTTTCGCCGAAATGCTCCGTGGATTCGCCCGACGCTCTTCAGGTCCTGCTCGTATGATTTCCTCGTTGGTCATCCGATATGTTCCCACCCTCACTCCATCGCGAAAGGCATGTTTGACCCGACGATCCTCTCCTGAATGAAACGATAGAATCGCCACGCGGCCCCCACTTTTCAGGCAATACGGCAATTGTCTCAATAACGTATCGAGCGCGCCAAATTCGTCGTTCACGGCAATACGGATGGCCTGAAACACGCGTCGCACACTGTCGTCCACTTTCTCCGGATCGCGGCGGGGAGATTGCCGATACAGGATCTGCCGGATCTTCTCGGCGAGTTGCAGGGTTCGGGTTATCGGTGTGCGTTCCCGGGAAGCCACCAGATCGCCGGCGATCAAAGGTGCATAGGGCTCATCTGCATTGTCAGTCAACGCAGCCTTAATCTCCTCCTCGGAAACACGAGCGAGCCATTCCGCTGCAGATGGCGACCGTGATGGATTTAACCGCAGATCAAGGGGGCTGTCCGTTTTGAAAGTGAATCCCCGAGATGGGTCATCGAGTTGCATCGATGAAACACCCAGATCGGCCAAAATGGCATCGACTCCTGCCAGACCAAGGGTCACCAGCACCTTGGGGAGTCCGGCAAAATTGGCCCGAACGGTAGTGAGCACACCTTCTCCCCACCCTGCCGCTCTCAATCGCCCGGTAGTCTTGGGGAGTTCGATCGGATCCACATCGAGTCCAATAAGCCGACCCTTAGCACCCAATCGCCCGAGCATCTCCTCCGCGTGTCCACCATAGCCAAGGGTGCAATCCATTGCCACTTCACCAGTCCCTAACGCAAGGCACTCCAGTATTTCCACCACCATGATCGGCCGGTGACTACCGGCGGGGGTCTTACCCGATGCGATCACCTTGGCCACATCGGCGGCATAGCGCTGGGGATCGTGTTCTTTGTATTTATCTTCAAAGCGACGTGGGTTCTTGCCTGTATAACGAGGTCTTCGGCGATGCGGAACTGGTCCACCCGCTTCAGGAGGAGGTAAGTCGGAATCGGGCATGGAGGGCGGGTTAGACAACAAGTGTTGGTGCCCGAATAGGCGCAAAGAAACAAGCGCACGTTGCCGACCACGTTTTCCTCCTGCGAAACTTGCCACTATTTCCCAGCACCTCACGATGATCCATGCATGATTGATTCGCCTGAAGTCCTGTTTGAAGACGACCACCTGTTGGTATTGAACAAGCCTTCAGGTTTGCTGACAGAAGGTGGCGCGCAAAGGGAAGATGACCTCGAACAGCTCGCGACTCGTTATACCGGCAAGCCCACATACTGTTGCCACCGACTTGACCGCTTGACCAGCGGGGTCGTGCTGTTGCGGAAAAACAACCGCTACAATGCGGAATTGTCCAAAATCTTTGAGTCTCGCAAAGTGCGAAAACTCTACTGGGCCATCGTGGAAGGGATCTGGCCGGCTGGGGTGAACATAGTGGAAACGCAGATTACTTCCGCGGGAAGCGGTGTGTGGGCTAACGTGACAAGCGGTGGGAAAACAGCCACTTCCACCTTCCAAGTGCTCGGCTCTTCAGTGGACAAACAACTCTCCTGGCTGAGTGTCTTGCTCAAAACCGGGCGCACCCACCAAGCGCGATTGCATTGCCAGCACGCCGGTAGGCCGATCGTGGGCGACCCGGTTTATGGATCCGGCGGTTCTTTGGGATTTTTTGGTCTGCACGCCCGCGAATTGCGCTTCCGCCATCCTGCCACGCATGAGGAATTGCAGCTTGTCGCCCCTGCTCCGACATCATGGGCAAAGTCCCTCGAAACAGTAATGGGTGATAAAGCACCCACTGAGTAAAACTTCCCGAGATTGTGGATACGATCATCACGTTCTGATCTTCAAGCAGGGAACGCTGCATCCACTTTACCCGAAGGGGATCATTAACTCAGAGTTCCACTTTCTGCTCGGTCAAAAAGGGCTTCAGTTCATCCACCCCAAAGTCAGCGAGAATCTTACCATGCCAGTTGAGCACGGGTGCCTTGGTCTGGCCGGATAGCTGTTCCATCTCGGTAAATACCTGTGGGTCCTGGCTTACGTTCTTCTCATCGTAGGCAATGCTCTTCTCCTGGAGAAAAGCGGTGACCTCAGCACACCAAGGGCAACCAGTTTTGACATAAAGGACGGGAGAATTATCAGCCATGGGACAGACAGTTACTCGACCATGACCAAATATCAAGAGACGGTCCCACTTAGGCCGTGCCTCTCGCATAGATACGCTTCAATTCAGAGCGTTATTTTCCACAACACTTTTTAAATTTCTTGCCGGAACCACAGGGACACGGGTCATTGCGGCCCACTTTCGGTGCAGAAACGATGGGGGCAGGGCCCTCGCGCAGGGTGCGCGTAAAAATCCATGCCCCGCCGATTTTTTCGAATTCAGATTTCTCATGCATTACGCCTGCCTTCCCCTCCTCAGTGAAGTGGGCGGAAAAATCAACGTGTGAGACATCGGGTCTGACATTGGCATCGTGTTGGTGAATTTCGAGTTTCACCCATTTGGTCGCAGTCGGGGTATGTTTTTCCGAGCTGGTCTGCTTCGAGGTGGGAAGATAGGTGCGATCCAAGTAGACCGTATCATCCACTACGTGGGCCGTATACCGTGACCGCATCAGGGCCTCGGCATCGGGAGCAGGAGTCGTGCCGGCAATGATGGGTTCGCAGCAGAAACCGTAGTTGCGGCCACTGCCACATGGACAAGGGGAACCGGAAGAAATCGCGGGGGAATCTGAGGGTGTTGAACTCACACAGGGAATTAGGGTGATCCTGCGTCGGATGGCGAGTCACCAATATTGCTGAACTGACTATTCAATGTTATTCAGATCACGAAGATCTTGATTTATTGATACTCAAATACGCCCGCACTGAACTGGCCTTGCCCATGTTTAACTCCTTCGCAATCCAAGCAAAGGGTGCTCCTTCCCGACGTAACCGCATCGCCAGATCAATTTTCCAGCGCGCTCCAAAATTCTCATCATCCACGTTGGCCTGAGTTTTTCCCAACCGCTTAAGTTCCGATTCGACGATCTGAGCCCAATGAGTCGCCTTCAACCCTGCGAGCTCTACCCCTCCCAACCCGGGCGACAGCGCGCTTTGCGCATGTTCCTTGGCCATCGTTCGGCGCCAACCTTCGGTGCCAATTGCCCAGCCCTTGGAGAATTGTTCGAAGCCAAGGCGTTTTTGCTCAGCTTCATCGTTCGCCAAAGCTGTCAAATACGAGAGATAGGCTTCCATCCCCGCAGGAGTGTCCTCCAAGTTTTTCAGTGCCAACCAGTCCTTGGCCCAAAAGAATCCAGGTCGGGGCCCGCGCACATAACGAGGCAAGCTGCTCCAGCGGAAACCCCCGAGGTGCTCAACGGTCACCACACCCGCACGCACGGGATTGAGGTGAATGTAGTCCACCACTCTTGCCAAAGCTGCCGCATCTTCAATCAGGATCGCTTGATATCGTCCCTGAAATAGATGCCCACGTTCCTGATGCAACCGATTGAATCGCGTGGCAAAGGTGCTTTGCAACCAATGCATGCCTTCGACCAAATTTGCCCGCAGGGTTTGCAGTGCAAGGTGGTAATGATTTCGCATCACCACATGGGCGTGCAAGCGCCAGCCATAGTTCTCACAAGCTTCGATCAGGGTCGCCTCGAAGGCTTGGGCCGCACCCACGCTTTCGAAGACATCCCGGCGATAGTTTCCTCGATTTATCACGTGATAAATCGCGCCCTCGTATTGGATTCTGAGCTTCCGCGCCATTTAGACCAAATCTACCGATTTCCATATTTCTTCTCAATGCAAAAACTAGCAACTAGCGGCCTGACCCCTTTCATAAATCACAATTACACCCTTTAATCCTGAGAAGGATTCGAGTTAGTTCATCGTGATGTCGTCTCCTTGCGCCTACTCGGATTTCCGTGAGTTCAAAAAGCTCGAGAAGGCCTTGGCGCTTCAGTCCTGCGCTGGATCCAGCGACGTCTGGGAAGAATACATGGCTCCCACCGACCATTCTTTTCTGGTCAAACGGTTCTCGGGCAAAACCGGGCATCGCTTCCTGAGTGCCTATGCACCGCGCTACGAAGCCGCCGTCAACCGGTTGCGCCAAGCCAACATGGATTTTATTGAGCTCCGGCCTCATCTCCACGTGGGTCGGGATTTTTTGGTGAAACCCTGGATTGCAGGTATCGCCCAGGTGAGCGCGCTCCGACCTGGCGGCGAGCCGATCCAAGAATACCAAGCCTGTGTGCAACGGCTGCGGACTGAGCCCATGCACGAAGAGTTGCGCGTCACGATCATGGATAACCTTTCCCTCCCTCTCGTGGCATTCTATGACTATCCCAACACCAAGATCGTCTTCAACGAACTTCACTTCGCTGATCACTAGGTCGGTTAAGATCGGGTCCACACAGAATGATCAGGTCGCTAGACACTCGTTCGCACGAGACTACGAAACAAAATGGCACAGACGTTAACGGGGCCAGCTGATCAGCTGCCGGCCCTGAGCTATTAGCAAATGTGTGGAGACCAACTGGGCGTTACTGGCAGGCTTCGCATTCTTCACCATTGCGCATCGCCTCGATGCTGCATGCTTTCTTTTCGGCGTCGGAATAGATTTTCTTGGCCGCATCGTCCGCATCGCGGGTGGCGGTTTCACCAAGGGTTTCACCCGCGGCACCTCGCATCTCCTTTTTCACTGAGATAGTGGCTTTCTCAATCGTGGAAGCACCCAGGGAACGGAGATAGTAAGTGGTCTTGAGCCCGGTGTGCCAGGCATGGCGATACATGTGACTCAGTGTCTTAATATCAGGGGTCTTGATCCAGAGGTTGACCGACTGTGACTGATCGATCCATTTCTGACGACGAGCGGCCGCATCGATCACCCATTTGTGATCAATATCGAAGGCGGTCAGATACTTCACCTTGAGATCCTCGGGAATCGTAGCGATGTCCTTAAGGTCGCCATCGAAATACTTGAGGTTGTCGATCATCTCCTGATTCCAAAGACCCCGGGCTTTAAGGTCTTTCACTAAAAATGGATTCAAGACAATGAATTCACCGGAGAGATTGGATTTGACGAAGAGGTTCTTGTAGGTCGGTTCGATGCAGGGCGACGTGCCGGTAATATTGGAGATCGTAGCCGTTGGCGCGATCGCGAGGACGTTGCTGTTACGCATGCCGTGCTTGGCGATTTTGGCGCGAATTGGAGTCCAATCCATGCGCCCACCTCGTTTGACCTCAATGGGCTGGCCACGCTCGTCTTCGAGCATATCAAGCGTGTCCTGAGGCAGAAGGCCGCGATCCCATTTGGAACCCTTGTAGGTTGAATAGGTGCCGCGCTCGGCCGCTAGGTCCGAAGAGGCTTCGTAAGCGTAATAGGCGATGGCTTCCATCGCTTCATCGTTGAATTCGACCGCCTCCTCGGAGGCAAAGGCGATGCCCTTGGCGTAGAGGGAGTGCGCTAGACCCATGACGCCCATGCCGATGGGGCGATGGCGACTGTTCGATGTCTTGGCGGCATCGGTGGGGTAGAAATTGATATCGATAACGTTGTCCAGGGCCCGGACGGCAGTCTGAATCGTTTCCCGAAGCTTTTTGTGGTCGAGTGATCCGTCGGGCAGGAGATGGGCATCGAGGACCACCGAGCCGAGATTGCAAACTGCGGTCTCCTCATTGGATGTATTGAGCGTGATCTCCGTGCAGAGATTGGAAGAGTGAATGACGCCAGTATGGTCCTGCGGAGAGCGTACGTTGCAGGGATCCTTAAATGTAATCCAAGGGTGTCCGGTCTCGAAGAGCATCGAGAGCATACGCTTCCAAAGATCGAGCGCGGCTATCTTCTGGCCGTGAATCTTCCCCTCCTCTGCCAATTGTTCGTAGCGAAGGTAAGCTTCCTCGAACTTTTTGCCGTAGAGCTCGTGTAGATCCTTGGTTTCATTGGCGCGGAACAGGGTCCAGGACTGTCTAGCCTCCATGCGCTTCATGAACAGATCGGGAATCCAGTTCGCCGTGTTCATGTCGTGAGTGCGACGGCGATCATCACCGGTATTTTTGCGCAACTCGAGAAACTCAAGAATGTCGTTGTGCCACGACTCTAGGTAGGCGCAGCCGGAGCCTTATGCAAGCGTGCTGTCTCTTATACACATC
>FLOH01000780.1_pt1 | contig 58086 bp, 46 predicted proteins | sample 756751 | NCBI WGS metagenome assembly FLOH01 (sample SAMEA4026879, study PRJEB14308) | marine metagenome | biome: coastal water; material: water | depth 74 m
TACGCTTGCATATGGTTTTACGATAGGGCACCAAAGTGCGGATTTTTACTTTGCCGGATGTCAGAACGATTAAACCAAGAATCCAGAGTACAATGCTGACGTCGGTTGCTACCGATTTTTTGATGGGTTGTGCGATCAAAAAAATTGCGACAAACAATGTAATAACATAAGACAGAGGATTAGCAGAGATATCACGCCAGAGATTTTTAAATGGGCTGGTCGTATGGTTGGTAATGTATGTCATTCGGTTCCTCAAATATGTAAGCTTTACTATAGCGGCGATGTTATATGAGAAGAGGCGTCATGATAAAAAGAGCGCCAATACACCGTGTGTATCAGCGCTGATCAGGATGAGAGATGGCTTCCATTGTAGTAATGCCAATATTTTCAAACAGTTTGTAGAAATCAGGCTTTTCAGAAGTAAATGCTGTTACTTTTAAGGCTGGCCGCAGCCAGCGTGCGATGACCATTGTTGACGATAAATCGCCCCACACTTCACATTGATCTGACAAATAGGGGAGCAAAGCCTCAAAACTGACCTGAGAAGGTAACAGGGAAACACCTTCAGCTGCGAGTGACAATGGATCCGGCTGTTTATTACGGGGATGGTATTTGACGGCAACCCGCTTACCTTGTGTGCTCTGTTGCCGGATGATAGCGAGGATGCGTTTCTTATAGTCCGGGTCTCGCTCAAATAATGACTCATGAGGCAGTGTGACAAAAGTATCTATCTCTGCCAAAGCGGCTGGCTCAACTCCGTTATTCAGCATCATCGTTTCTGACAGCTCCAGCATGGCCGGGCTGTTGAAACGGGAAGCATCAAGCGGTGTTATATGCTTGCCGCGTAATAACGGATGTACCAGGTCGGGAAAGGCCGGATGTATATAACTTATCCAGTCGGAACCGCCGATGGTTGGAGGATTTTTCCACCACATACCATAGCTGATTTTTTTAATAAAATTATCAATGATCATGTCCTTGAATGAACGGGAGGCTTTTCTGCCCACATAGGTGAATACTCCCTCGTCCATATAATGACCAACAGGATTGCAACCAAGAGTTGTGGCCGCGTGCATAGCAAACTGGAATTCAATACGGCGGTCATTGCCGACAAATATATGTTCCGGTAACAATTCGGCCAGTTTGCTTTTCAGGGTGCTAAACAGCTGTCTGCGTCTTTTCAGTTTATTCAGCAGGCCGGGAAAACGGCCATAGTACAAATTAACAGAAGAAAAAGGGGAACCGGGCCAATTGCGGACAATATCGTACAGCGCATACGGTTTTCCCTCGGGCTGATCGATGAATATCAGATGAGCATCCTCACCGGGACGTCCGGCAGCGATAGCTGCGGCGGTATAGAGGTGGAGAGTTGTTGATGCGAAGTAAACTGAGTTAGCCATACGGGGTCCATGTACAGTTAGCGCTGCAGTCTACCTGTCCGGGCTGGCGAGCGGCAAATGTTTCTCTGCAGATATTCAGAGTCTTACCTGACCTATACGTACGGAATCAGAATTAATTCGCTTTGTACGAATACGGAATGCTTCCGGGTCTGTTGATTTCCTGAACAAAGAGTGTAGGCAACGAAATTACCCGAGCATAGCTGTTTATGCTGCTGGTTTTATATCTGCCGAGGAAACAGCGGCGGTTAAGTCAGCACGTCTTTCAGGCTGTGCTGCCGCTGAAAACCAGCTTTAAATATTGATTGGCAACGGACTCTACCGCATAGCGGCTGACATCCAGGCTGGACAGTTCGGGATACTGGTTCAATGCCCGGGACATCGCCTGACTCAGTCCGGCGACATCACCCACCGGCACCAGATAGGGTTGCAGATCGCCGGTCAGAACCTCTTTAGGTCCGGAAGGGCAGTCGGTTGAAACAACTGGCGTGCCTATAATCAAGGATTCAACCAGAACCCGTGGCAGGCCTTCGGCTTCAGATGCCAGCAGTGACAGGCGGGCGTTGGCGATTAAACGATAGGGGTTCGCATCCCAGCCCCAGAACTGGACCTTATCCTGCAAGCCATTCTGTTCACAGAAAGACCGCAGTCGCTGCTCATCATTACCTTTGCCGACCAGTACCAGCTTCAGGTTTTGTGCACTCATCATCTGAAATGCGCGGATAAGATCCTGCTGGCGCTTTCGTTTGTTCAGTGATGCTACATAGACAATATAATCGCCATCCGGTAGAGGACCATCCTGACTTGCGAGTGAGCGGATTTCTTCGATCTGGTAAGGGTTGGGAATAACGGTAATGTTATCCGCCTGACAACCCAGATTATTCACCAGATCGTCTTTGATGCCCTGCGACAGTGCAATCAGTTGCTTGTTACGGAAGCGCCGGCGCAGGCGCAGGATTTTTGATGCGCGTTTCAGAAACCTCCATTTCGGATCTGTAATCCAGGCGGTCGGGGTTATATGCACCGAACAGACTTTCTTCTTTGCCTGAATGGCATCGTAAAATTCTGGTTTGGAAGTAACAAAAAAATCATAGTTACCTTCCTGAGTAATGCGTTCTAACTCAGGCCTGGCCTTCTTTTTATTTGAAGTGCTGAGGACGATCTGGTTCAGATTATCGGGCAGCGGGTAGTCTGCATGCGCTGTCAGGGTAACAAGATCAACTTTATGCCCCAGTTCTGCAAAGCGGGTACAGAGAGTCAGAATGGTTTTCTCAGCTCCGGCACCATTCAGTGAGCCAAGCAGGGCACCAATCCGGTAAGTTTTGTTCTCTGTACTCATAGTGCCCCGCAGTCAGTGATTTGGTCAGATTATCGGCTATTTCTGAGCTGCGTATCATAACTGGTTTTATAAACCATGCGTACAGCGGGCGGCTGATACTGGTCCGAAATCAGCCCGGCTTCCGGATTTACATTGGCGGAATCTATAGCCATCACCTGAGATGCATAATGATAAAAGCTGTCCAGCATAAAAGGGCTGCTCTCATGCGTTCTGTAGCTGGTTATCCGCTGTTGATCGGATGACCAGAACACAAAAGGAATTTCAAACATGTTAGGTGTCAGGTTATCCGGGCTGTGTCCTTTCAGGTTTGCCTGCTGATAAACCTCTTCGCCATGGTCAGAGAAGTAGGTGATGGTTGCCAGTGCGTCATTCTGTTTTTCTTTAACCAGCGAGAATAATTGCTGCAGGAAAAAATCGGCAAACAGAATTGAGTTGTCATACTCATTAATAACGTCGATAACCCCCTGGTCCGGTTGTTCTGTATAGGCGCTGACCTGTGAATCTTTAAAGACCATAAAGTCATCCGGATAGCGGTTTTTATACTGAGCGTGACTGCCCATCATGTGAATAAAAATCGCTTTGTGTGGCGCCGGATCTGCCAGAGCTTCACCAATCCGGTTCAGCATGAAAGTGTCATAACGGTTTACTTCCACGCCATTAAAATCGTTGCTGATGTAATAAGGGTGGTCGGCCTGATGAGCGATAGAAGCAATGGTTGCTCGCAGCGGCTGCTGGTTGGAAATCCACCAGGTTTCATAGCCAGCCAGATTGGCAATATCGATGACACTCAGAGCGTCACGGTACTGGTCGCCCTGATCAGCACTTGCTGCCGTCAGGGCAGCACGCAGTGATGCCTGGGTCTGGGCATGGCTGCTGATGACGTTATCGAATACGACCAGTTCATCTTTAATGCTGCTTAAGAATGGCGTTGTATTACGGTGGTAACCATAAATACCCATGTGGTTGCGGCTTGCGGATTCACCAACAATAAAGATATGAGTCTGTGGCTGAGTTTCTTTCAGCACAGCTTTGATGTCGGTTTCTCGCAGCATTGTCTGGCGCCGCTCGAATTCTTCCTGCAGGGATACACTGCCTCTCAGGTAAGAAGGTACGGTGCCGAGGACGCCGGGAATTGTATCGTGAAAACGTCCCATTACGGTCGTGCGGTAGGCAACGACGGCGATCAGAATAAAGCCAAGTACCATAGTGACACGGCGGGTTCTGCTGCCGGTTCCTTCTGCCGGGCGCATAAAGCGCAGGCCCAGAAAATAAATACTCCAGTGCAGCAGCAGCCAGGAGGTCAGGGTCATGGAGGAATAGGCAGCAACAAATTCAGAAACTTCGCTGCTGTCAGTGTAAGCAACAGCCTCCAGAGTAGCAGTGGTAAATACCCCGCCGAACGATACTGCGTAACCAATATCCAGACTGCCGCTGATAGCAAAGGGCAGCAGCATCAAAGCAATGAAACGACGCTTTTGCAGCAGGTAAGCCAGCGTCGCCAGAATAAACGACCAGCCAATGCGTGAGTTATATTCACCTTCGCGGACAAAGTCTGAATAAGTCAGTTCAAGGGCAAGAGGCAGCAGCAGCAGCAGGGCAATCCAGAATAATGGTGCCCGGGGTAGTTTCAGGTTAAGCATGGTTTCTCTGATGTTAGTCACTGACACTCCCTGCGTCATAAGCGTTACCCATCCATGGACGAATCCGGATAAAGCGCTATTTTAACGCGGTTCGTCGCAGCTGTGCGCGGTTACATCAGTATTTTATATAGGACAAAGCGTCCCATGCTCAGGCAGGACGGTTCAGGCTGCGTTCAAATGCGTTAACAATGGCGGGACATTTTTCTGTCAGACCGATGCGGTTGGTGGTTTCAATGTCACTGGCCGACAGAATAAACTTACCGAACTCCTGCTCCAGTAAACCCTGCTCATACAGTTTTACCCAGCGCCGGTAATGGTCGCCCATGCGGGCATTGGTGTCACGCAGCAGTCGCTGGCGGTTGATGATGTTGGCTTCAAACTGGGCGTAATTGCGGATCGGATAGTGGTAAACCACAATGCCGCTTTCTTCGCGGGCGTTGATCCAGCGCCAGCCATGCTTGGCGCGGTGATTGCCGCCTTTAAGCTTAATCAGGCCGTGTGGATTAACGATGGTTTTCGGACTGATTTTTACCAGCAACATCGATACGGCAGTGTCATTAATCTGGGTGTCTGAACTGTACAGGATCGGGTTCTTTACCGCGTACTGCGCCTGGCTGTAATGGTAACCGGGCTGCAGGCACTCTTCGGTCAGCACCATATTGCAGCGCTTGAGCGTGACTACGGAATCATCGGCATGCAGATGACCTTTTAAGCTGGTGCCTTCGGCTGCGAGCCAGAATTCATCGGCATCGTTGGAAATGACCAGATCGGCTTTTAACGCTGTGCGTGCGTAGTCTGCCAGCTGTGTCATCCACAGTGCCTGCTGGTAATTCTGTGCTGGTTGGTCGATAACGTGCAGGTCAAACTCGCTTTTCAGTGTTTCCAGCAGCTCACGGGTACCATCGGTCGAACCGTTATCCATTACCGCAAAACAATCGACACCCTGCGCCGCATGGAAACGGATATTGTCTTCAATAATATCGATTTCGTTACGCACCAGCAGTGTCATCGCCAAACGGATCGGGCCTTTGCGGGTCAGGCGGTGTGTCCAGTACTGCAGTGTTTTATGCAACATAATGGTCTTCGTATTAGCCGTTAATGGCGCTGCGTTGGCAGCGCGGTCACTCAGGTTGGGGAGGTTGTCAGCCGGATACCCAGCGTGGTCAGCAGTTGCTGCCAGCTGGCATCGGTATCTGCCCGCACCGCTGCGCTGACATCCAGCTCAGGTCTGAGCCATTTGGCGGTCAGCAGAGCGGTGGATACGTCGCCGCTGATTTTACAGTGTTGTGGCAGCAGAGGTAACAGCATTTCCATCGGAATAGCGGCAGGTACCGCCCATGCCCGCGCGGGCAATTGCCAGTGGCTGGTGGCCATTTCAGTACTCTGCAGTTCGCTGCTGGTGCGCGGATGGTGTTTGTAAGCGATGTCGGAACCACAATTATCGAGCCACTGTCCCAGCGCCTGTTGCTGGTCGGACATCACCGAACTGTGCGGCAGTAACAGTAAACCATCGAGGGTGTTCAGTGACAGGGGCTGGTCGCCGAGGCAGATCTGCGCCAGTTGCGCGAACTCCACACGCTGCAGATTATTTGGCAGAGGCTTGCGGGCTTTGTTCTGCAGAATCGGTAGGGCGGAATCCGGGAATGCCAGTATCGAGTGATCAATCCAGGCTGAAGCGCCGATGGCCGGTGGCTGTTTCCACCACCAGCCGTAAGCCAGTTTCTTGGCCATATTGTCCAGCACCTGATCTTTCAGCCAGTGCGTTTTGCGTCCCAGATAACTGTAAGTGCCGTCATCCAGATACACGCCACGGGCGGTGCTGTGTGCCATTGCAAACTGAAATTCAATGCGGCGGTCGTTGCCGGTATAGATCCAGTCCGGTTGCAGTTCGCTTAATCGCTGCTGAATCTGCTGGAAGGCGGCCAAGCGCTGCTGGCGCTTGCCTTTGCCGGATGCTTTTTCCGACAGTACGCTTATGCGTGTGAAAGGGCTGTTTTGCCATTGCAATAAAGCATCGCGGAAGGCAGCGGTAGTCGTGGTCTGATCAATCAGGCCCAGCTCGGCCACATCGCCTTGTGGCAGCTCGAAGGCAACCATGGCTGCGGTCAGCACATTAAACGGAGTGGAGGCCAGAAACAGGTGTTTAGCCAAGGGCTTTTACCTCGCGCAACAGGTGCGCACAGGCGGCCTGAAGATGCGCGTCGTCGGCTTCCTGCCAGCGTCCGGGAATCTGATAACTGTGCTGCAGGTAATGCAGAAATCCCTGACGCACTGTTGGGTTCGGGCTGAATTGCGCCAACTTGGGCAGTTGCTGTTCGAGCTCGTTCTGGCTTTGTGCGCTCAGCGTCAGACCGGGCAGATTATAAAATGCCTGACCCAGCACCAGAGTATTGATATTGGCGATGATCGCCTCGATACCCACAGTAGAGTTGATGGTTGCTACGGCATCGGCATGGGCAATCATGGCCTGAGTGTCACCAGTTAAGCGCAACTGAATTTTCTGCGATTGCGTACTCAGTTGCCGGGCGAGTTCAGTGTAATCCTGATCGCACGACGGGTGAGTTTTCAGCACCACATCCGGCATGTTTTCGCCCAGCACTTTTTCGGCAGCAAGCAGGGCCTCGGTCAGGGCAAACATATCCTGCAGCCAGGGGGAAAACAGCACCACCTGACTATCGGTATTCACCTGAAACGGAATGAAAATATAGTGTTCGGGCAGATCTTCCGGACGCTCAAACACGGGGCTGGGCTGCAGATTGCTGTTACCGGAGCGGGCAATAAAAAAGGCCGGATCGCGAGGCACCGAATTAAGGAAATTGACCCCCAGAGCGTCAAGAGTGGTCATTCCCGGCAGCAGGCCATTTTCCATGACCAGAACCTTAATGCCGAGTGACTGAGCGGCGGCAATCACAATACGCTGGCGGAACTTCAGGCCGTTCCACAGCACCATATGAGTCGCCTGGCTGGTTGCCAGTGCCTGGCGATAAACAGCAAACAGCAGATATGCTTCGGCCAGTTTCACACGGCGGAAATAACGCCAGTAATCAGCACTGCGGCTGCGGCCTTTACGGCTGTTCTTTTTTTCGCGCAGGTGGTCATCAACAATGGTTGCCAGTTCAGCACGTTGTCCCGGAATCTGGCCGAGCCAGCGCAGGTCGCACCACAGCAGTTTATGCCAGATAACGCAGGCGTCGATGTCCTGCTCCTGCAGGCAGCTGCTCAGGCGATTAAAATATTGCTGATGGACACGCCGGGCGGCGAAGAAGGCGATTTTCATGCTGACTCCTCGGATCAGCCGCAGAGTGTATCCTAACCGCACAGAAAAAGGGAAAGCTCAGCCGCATGCGGCTGAGCGGAAAGCATCAGACCAGATTTTTCCACACTGCCAGGCTGGGTTTAGCCTGATTCAGGGTGTAAAAATGCAGACCCGGTGCGCCACCATCAAGCAGACGACGGCACATGTCGGTAACCACTTCTTCACCGAATTTCACAATGCTGTCGCTGTCGTCGCCGTAGGCTTCCAGCTGCTTGCGGATCCAGCGTGGAATCTCAGCACCACAGCTGTCAGAAAAACGTGCCAGCTTGCTGTAATTGGTGATCGGCATAATGCCTGGAATAATCGGGATATCGACGCCCATCGCACGTACACGATCAACAAAATGGAAGTAGCTGTCGGCGTTGAAAAAGTACTGGGTAATGGCACTGTCGGCGCCGGCTTTCACTTTGCGTACAAAGTTTTGCAGGTCTTTTTCAAAGCTGCTGGCCTGTGGGTGCATCTCCGGATACGCCGCTACTTCAAGGGTGAAATGGTCGCCGGTTTCCTTACGGATAAATTCCACCAGTTCGTTGGCGTAACGCAGCTCACTGCTGGCCAGACCGGAGCCGGATGGCAGATCACCACGCAGGGTCACTATGCGTTTAATGCCCAGTGCCTGGTAGCGTTGCAGCAGATCGCGCAGATCGGCGGTGCTGTCACCGACGCAGGACAGGTGCGGTGCAGCGGCGATACCACGTTGCTGGATGGCCTCAACCATGGCAAAGGTACGGTCACGGGTGGAGCCACCGGCGCCGTAAGTTACCGAGAAAAATTCCGGATCAAACGCTGCCAGCTCATCGCGCACTGCGAGCAGTTTGCTGGTGCCTTCGTCGGTCTGGGTCGGGAAAAATTCAAAACTTAAAGTGGTCATGCTGACCTCGTATTCTGCGGCTGTTGGCCGTCTGTTGAGCGGTTATTCAGGCCGGGGGCAAAGCCCCCGTTCTGTTATTAATACTTGTACGCTTCCGGCTTGAACGGGCCATCAACATGTACGTTGATGTATTTCGCCTGATCCGGAGTCAGCTGGGTGATAACACCACCGAAGCCTTCTACCATGTCACGGGCAACTTCTTCGTCCAGCTTCTTCGGCAGTACTTTCACATACACGCTTTCCGCTTTTTCCGCTTCCATCATGCTGGCGAACTTACGCTCGTACAGATAAATCTGTGCCAGAACCTGGTTGGCGAAAGAACCGTCCATAATGCGTGACGGGTGACCGGTTGCGTTGCCCAGGTTAACCAGGCGGCCTTCAGATAACAGCAGCAGGTGATCGTCAGAGGCTTTATCGCGGTAAACCTTATGCACCTGGGGTTTGATCTCTTCCCACTCCCAGTTTTTACGCATAAATGCGGTGTCGATTTCGTTATCAAAGTGACCGATATTACACACCACAGCACCGGACTTCAGTGCCGCCAGCATGTACTGATCACAGACGTTGACGTTACCGGTGGTGGTCACCAGCAGGTCGGTGTTGGCCAACAGGGTTTTGTTGATGCCTTCTGCGCTGCCGGTGTTGATACCGCCGACATAGGGGGATACAACTTCGTAACCGTCCATGCACGCCTGCATGGCACAGATCGGATCAATCTCGGTGACTTTAACGATCATGCCTTCCTGACGCAGGGACGCAGCAGAACCTTTACCGACATCGCCGTAACCGATAACCAGTGCTTTTTTACCGGACAGCAGGTGATCTGTACCACGTTTGATGGCGTCGTTCAGGGAATGACGGCAGCCGTACTTGTTGTCGTTCTTGGATTTGGTTACGGCATCGTTAACGTTGATGGCCGGTACTTTCAGCTCGCCTTTGGCCAGCATTTCCAGCAAACGGTGTACGCCGGTGGTGGTTTCTTCAGAAATACCGTGGATGCTGTTCAGCATGGCCGGATACTTGGAGTGAACCATCTCAGTCAGGTCACCACCGTCATCCAGAATCATGTTGGCATCCCATGGGGTGCTGCCGTCTTTTTCCGACAGAATGGTCTGCTCAATACACCACAGGAATTCTTCTTCGGTTTCACCTTTCCAGGCGAATACCGGAATACCGGCTGCTGCAATCGCCGCGGCTGCGTGATCCTGAGTAGAGAAAATATTGCATGAAGACCAGCGTACTTCGGCACCCAGATCGACCAGAGTCTCAATCAGTACTGCGGTCTGAATGGTCATGTGAATACAGCCCATGATCTTCGCGCCCGCTAATGGCTGAGACTCTTTGTATTTACGGCGCAGCGCCATCAGCGCCGGCATTTCGCTTTCAGCGATTTTGATTTCTTTGCGGCCCCAGTCGGCCAGCGCCATATCGGCAACTTTATAATCGGTGAAGGTTGTCATAATAACGTCCTCAAAATGGTCGCCGGGGGATGCCGGCGGCCTGAAAAATTAGTGTCTTATAAACCGGCGGCTGCTTTCAGGGCGTCGACTTTGTCAGTACGTTCCCAGGTGAAAGCGGTAAAGGTTTTGGTTTTTTCTTCGCCATTTTCTTTGTAGCTGTAGCTGGTTTCGAACGGCTCACGACCGAAGTGGCCGTAAGCAGCGGTCAGCTGATACATCGGGTTCAGCAGTTCCAGCTGGTTCTGAATGGCGTATGGACGCAGGTCGAAGACTGAGCGGATGATTTTCGCCAGCTCAATATCAGAGACTTTGCCGGTACCGAAAGTGTTTACCGAAATAGAGGTTGGCTCAGCCACGCCGATGGCATAAGACACCTGGATCTCGCAACGGTCAGCCAGACCTGCAGCAACCACGTTCTTGGCAACATAACGGCCCATATAGGCGGCTGAACGGTCAACCTTGGATGGGTCTTTACCAGAGAATGCACCACCACCGTGACGGGCCATACCGCCGTAGGTATCAACGATGATCTTGCGGCCGGTCAGACCACAATCGCCAACCGGACCACCGATTACGAAGTTACCGGTCGGGTTGATGTGATACAGGGTGCCTTCGTGCAGCCACTCTTCCGGCAGTACATGCTTGATGATGTTTTCCAGCACCGCTGCGCGCAGGTCTTCAAGGCTGATGCTAGGATCGTGCTGGGTAGACAGAACAACGGCATCCACTTTTGGTGAACCGCTTTCCCAGTTAATGGTGACCTGAGATTTGGCATCCGGACGCAGCCACGGCAGAGTGCCGTTACGGCGCAGTTCGGACTGACGCTGTACCAGCAGGTGAGCGTAATACACAGGTGCTGGCATCAGGCTTGGGGTTTCGTTAGTGGCGTAGCCGAACATCAGGCCCTGGTCACCGGCGCCCTGATCTTCAGGTTTGGCACGGTCAACACCCTGGTTAATATCCACAGACTGCTTACCAATACCATTCAGAACGGCACAGGTCTGGCCATCAAAACCAACGTCAGAGCTGTTGTAGCCAATACCGGTGATGACTTCACGCACGATATCTTCGAGGTCAACGTAGCAGGAGGTGGTCACTTCACCGGCGACCACAGCCATACCGGTTTTTACCAGAGTCTCAACCGCAACGCGGGCGTATGGGTCGCGGGCAATAATCGCATCCAGTACGGCATCAGAAATCTGATCGGCAACTTTATCCGGGTGGCCTTCAGACACCGACTCGGAGGTGAAAATGGAATATTCGCTCATGGTAAGCCCTCTTGATAATGGTTAACGCGCAGGCGTCCGGCTGTTATTTCTGGCCGTTCGCGGCTGCGCGGTAAAACAAACGGAACTGGATCTGAAACCCGTTCCTTAAACCTAAAAACTGACTCTGGCCTTCATTCAGACCAGCTTCCTGCGCCCAGGCGGATAAATCCGCCGGTTCGAATCCCAGCCACAGATCGCCGCAGGATTCTCTGGCCCAGACCTGATCGTGACGACACAGATCGGTGACTAGCAAAGTACCGCCATCGCGCAACAGCTGTGCGACATCGGTGAAAATGGTTTTTGGCGCCGGCACGTGGTGCAACACCATATTAGCGACGGCAAAATCAAACTGGCCGTCCTGTTGTGCCCGCAGTGAGCTGGTATCGCCCAGTACGCAGTGCACATTCTGCAGCGCTTCGCGGCTCACCGTCTGCTGCGCCTTGCTGAGCATGTCCGGCGAAATATCCAGTGCCGTTACGGCACTGAAACGGCGTGCCAGCTGGGGTAAAAATGCCCCCTCGCCAGGACCGATTTCCAGAGCGTAGCCAGTGCTCACCGCTTTTCCTGCTTGTCCGGTCAGGGAGGCAAGAATGGTCGTCAGGGCATCACCATACTGATCCCAGGACGCGATCAGATCCTGTTGCTCTTTAAACTCACCGGCATGGCGGGCAAAGAACTCAGCACAGGCTTCAGCGCGCTCGCTCAGTACCTGCTCAACCGCGCCGCTGTCCAGCTCGGACGTTGCTGCATCGATGGCGCTGAACAACGACTTTAACCACAGGCTCCAGTGGCCATTGGCGGTGAGCAGCGGACGGCGGTAAAAAATACTGTTGCCTTCACGCTGGCTGCTTACCAGTCCGGCCTGAGCCAGCACCTTTAAGTGATGGCTCATCGCGGACTGTTTGATGCCAAACACCTGACACAGCTCCAGTACACCAAACGCGCCCTGACCCAGTAATTGCAGAATTCCCATACGCAACGGGTCGCCGGCGGCTTTTGCAGCCTGTGCCAGTTGCTGCAGACTCATTTCTGTCGCTGCGGGTAATTCAGATAAGGGGGTCGCGGTGTTCATGCTGCGCAGTTTAGACGCACAGGAAATCTATATCAATTTTTTTTGATATAGAATTTCCGGTCATTGTGGGTATCTGTGCAGTAGTAATGGTTTTAATAGAAAATTTGAATCAGCATCTTTTGGAAATACGATTTCAGCTATGAATGAATCCTGCTTAGTCTGTTGTTCATCCGGCACACAGATGCCATCGTCACAGGAGTAACATGATGAAACAGGTCCGAACTTTGCTCACTCAACTCAGCCGTCGCCGGAAAACCGTTGTGACCACGCAGTGTAACTTGCAGTGTAACTACAGCAACGATTACTACGGTGATCAGGTCTGTCAGCCACTGGTGAAGGGTGAAATAAAGAAAGGTGATTAGATAAAAACAATCTAATGCCAAAGTACTGGCAAAAGCTTCCGCCGCTATACTAAAAGCAGTCCGACCGACGGTGTCTGTCTGCCGCCGGCCTTCTGCCTGTTGTGTTTCTGCGGGGGAGGCTGCTATGAAACATTCACTTCTTCTGGCCGGAGCGGCGGTGACCTTGTCACTGGCTCCGGCTGTCCGGGCTGATCACAACTGGAACGGTTATCACTGGGCCAGTACCGTCAGTCCTTTTACCCTGACTCTGATTAACAGCACGACCAGCGAGTGGGACCCCTTTGTCACCCAGGCGGTGGCCGACTGGTCGCTGTCCTCACGGCTGACGCTGGTGGAAAGTGAGGGCGATACCAGCAGTAAAACCCGGCGCAGCTGCAAAGGTGGCAGTGGGGGGATGCGTATCTGCAATCTGGCCTATGGCTATAACGGCTGGCTGGGTGTGGCGGGTATTTCGGTGGATGGTTATGGCCATATCACGTCGGCCTATACCAAACTCAATGATTCCTACTTCTCGCCGGGCTATGCCAACGGTTACTACGACACCTTTGAGTGGCGTCAGAGTGTGACCTGTCAGGAGCTGGGCCACGATCTGGGTCTGAATCATCAGGATGAAGTCTTTGACAACCTGCCGCTGTTTACCTGCATGGATTATCAGGACCCGCCGTACCCTTACCCCAATGCGCATGACTATGAAGAGCTGGACAGTCTCTACAGCAGCCCTGACAGCTATGACTCTTACGCTGGTGGTGCTAGTGGTGGTGGCGGTGACAGCGGCGGCTGTAATGCGCCGCAGGGCAAAGGCTGTAATAAGGCCGGAGTGGAGGATCATCCCGGCTGGGGGATTTCAGTTTCACGCCGTGGTGATCTGGAAGTATTCCTGCGCATCGACAGTCAGGGCTTGCGCCATTACACCTTTGTGCACTGGGTTAAAGAGCACCGCCACTGAGCCCGGCTGCTGGCTCTGAACGGAACCTGAGCCGGCATCAGTCCGGTGACCAGCTCAGCAGCAGCATTGCCTGACGGCTGACCGGCTGGCCGACCAGCGGGCTGTCCTGCAGGGTGTCGTCCAGCCATTCCTGCTGCCAGCGCAGGCGCAGCAGCCACTGCGGACTGATGGGCCACAGCGCCTGCAGCGTCAGTTGCGGATTAAACGCCTGCTGCGGCTGGTATTCGGGGCGCAGTGCGTTGCTTTGTTCCGGGCTGATGCCATACACATAGCGGCTGTAAGATTCGCTCAGCCAGCGTGTACCGGCAAGCAGCTGGGCGCGCGTACCGCCCTGCAGATAAAACAGGGGCAGGGTGATGCTGGCATCGGCGGTCAGTGCGCCGGAGTGCGAAGAAATATCCTGCTCGACACCAGCATTCAGCCAGCCCCAGCCGCCGCGCAGCTGCAAGGTGGTATCGCCACCATCGCTGCGATAGCCATCAAATACCGGGTCATTGCTGTCGGCTTTGCCCCATAAGCGGCTGTCGAACACCTCATCCCGCAAACCGATGCCAGTACTCAGACTGATGCTGTTTTGCTGCCACTGATACTGCAGCAGGGCACCGTCGACGCCCAGGCGCCAGTTGCCGCGCCGGGCTGACAGCAGCGGAAAATTAAAATGTTGGCTCTCCGCCTGCTGCCAGGGCGTTGAGCGCTGCAGCGTGCCGGCGCCATATTCCAGCTGCCAGTATTCAGCCGGAGCCGTTTCATTGGCATACAGCGCCGGGCTCAGTGGCGCCATACACAGGCTGCAGCTGACTGAGGTGAATAAAAGATAGATAACCTGATTCATACGTCGCTCCGCCGGTCAGTGGTAACCGATGCTAGAGCGGTGGGGCAGTGCTGCCTTGTGGCAAATGTCACGACAGACGTGCGGCGGCACCGGGTCGACAGGCAGAAGATGACATTTGCCCTATTCAGCAACGGCAGCGCCTCTGGCACACTGCGGCCGTGAACAGAATCAAACCCAACCTCATTATTGCCGCCGATATTATTCTGGCGGCACTGACCATCGGCTTTCTGGCTGCGGCGCTGATCTTCCTCTGGCTGGGCCAGGTGGAGGCCGTTACCCGGGTGCCGGCGACCCCCGCCTGGATTGCACTGACAAGCGGTCTGTTCCTGCTGAATCTGGTTGCGAATGTGCTGGCACGTCTGCCTCCATGGCGTGAGGCCCGGCGCCCGCCAGTCTGGTTGTGGCTGGCAATGGTCAGTGCCCTGCTGCTGATGTTGCTGTTTGGCAGCGGCATCTGTGCGGTGTTGTGGATTCTGGTGATTGCGCAGTTACCGCGTTATTTCAGCTGGCGCAGTTGCCTGCTGGCTGCGCTGCTGGTTCCGCTGCTGGTGGGCCTGTATCAGGGGCTGTTATTTGATCAGGACTTTGTGCTGATTAATACCGTGCTCTATGCGCTGTTTAATCTTTTTGCTCTGTACATCTGTTTTACCCTGCAGGCGGAACAGCAGGCACGGGAATATGCCTCGCAGCTGGTGCGTGAACTGAAAGCCACGCAAAGCCTGCTGTCGTCGGCCAGCAAGCGCGATGAGCGTTTGCGTATTGCGCGCGAATTGCACGACCTGCTGGGACATCATCTGGCAGCACTCAGTATTCAGCTGGAGATTGCCCGCCATACCGAAGCGCAACCGCGGGATCACGCCATTGACCGCGCCGGAACTATTGCTCATCTGTTGCTCAGTGATATGCGCGAGGCGGTGTCTGAATTCCGTGAACGGCGCGGGCTGGACTTGCGCCAGGCGCTGACCTCTCTGTTGGAAGCGGTGCCGCGTCCGCGGGTCTGGCTGCAGATTCAGCCGGGGCTGATAATTGATGACGTGCACTGCGCCGAAGTGATACTGCGTTGTGCGCAGGAAGCGCTGACCAATATTCTGCGCCACAGTCAGGCCAGTCGTGCGGCTATCCTGTTGCGGCAACAGGGCGCCAGCCTGCAGCTTACGGTAGAAGATAACGGCGGGCTGCGGCAGCTGCCGGTGCCCGGTAATGGCATGCGTGGCATGCAGGAACGGGCGCAGGATATTGGTGGCCGCTGCGACTGGGAATGTGGCCTGCATGGTTTAAAACTCACACTGACCCTGCCCTGGGATAATGGACTGCTCGTATGATCAATGTGGTGTTGATTGAGGATCAGCAACTGGTGCGTGAAGGCATCCGCACTCTGTTGCATCTGCGCCCGCTGTGCCGGGTGGTGGCCGAAGCCAGCGACGGAGTGCAGGGACTGGCGGCCATTGAAGAGCATCAGCCGGACGTCATCCTGCTGGATATCCGTATGCCGAATATGAGCGGCACAGAATTACTGGCAGAACTGCACCAGCGGCGCTGCAATATACCGGTCCTGGTGCTGACCACCTTTGATGATCATGAACTGGTGCTGGAATGTATGCGCCGGGGGGCGCGTGGTTATCTGCGTAAAGACGTGGCGCTGGATGAGTTGCTGGCCGCCATCGAAACCCTGCATCAGGGCGGGCAATGGGTACAGCCGGCGGTGACGAGTAAGATCAGTGAACACCGCCTTGAGCTGGAGTTTGACAGCAGCACCAGCCTGGCCGATGAGCCACTGACAGCGATAGAGCTGCAGGTTCTGCGGCTGGTGGCGGCAGGTTATACCAATCAGGAAATTGCCGGAGCCTTGCATAAATCGACGGGCACGGTGCGCAATCAGGTGTCCTTTATTCTGGCCAAACTGAATGTACGCGACCGCACCCGGGCGGTGCTGAAGGCCATTGATAATGGCCTGCTATAACGCTCAGACGCGGAAACGCGACAGGTTTGAGCTGATATCGTGACTCAGGGTATGCAGCTGGTGAGACTGCTGGGTTGCCTGCTCAACGTTAGCCGCCAGATCATCCGACGCTGCCTGAATGGCGGTGGCAATACGGCTGATTTCTTCGGTGGCGGCATGCTGCTCACGCGAGGCATTGGCGATGCTCTGTGAACGGCTGGAAATATCGTTAAGCGCATCGGCAATCGCGGTCAGACTGTCGGTCACCTGAATGGCGCTGCCGGCGGTTTCGGTGGTCAGCTGTTTGCTGGTTTCCATAATGCCCACGGCATTCTGGCTGTGGTGTTTCAGGCTGTCGATCATTTCCTGAATTTCGCCTGTGGCTTCGTGGGTACGCTGGGACAGGGTGCGAACCTCATCGGCAACCACGGCAAAACCACGGCCCTGCTCACCAGCACGGGCAGCCTCAATGGCGGCATTCAGAGCGAGTAAGTTGGTTTGTTCGGCAATGCCCTGAATCGTCGCGAGAATACCGGTAATCTGTTGCGCCTGACTGTCGAGCTGATTAATCACCTCGGTTGCGCTGTCCATCTGCTGCGATAAGCCATCCATGCGGCGTTTATTTTCCTGCGCATTCTGAATGCCCTTATTACCTTCCGCGGTGGCGCTTTGTGCAGCATTGGCAGTATCGGAAGCATTGGTCGCGACTTCGGATGAGGTGGAAGACAGCTCGTTAACAGCTACCGCAACCTGACTGATTTCATTCTGCTGCAACTGCACCGCCTGATTATTGTTTTCGGCATTTTCGCGTGCAGATTTGGCAATGCCATCCAGTTCGCGGGAAGAGTCGCGGCTCTGGGAAACCAGTTCATGGATGGATGAAACAAAGACATTGAAAGAGTTACTCAGTGCGCCAATTTCATCGTGCCGGGTCACCTGCAGGCGACGGGTTAAATCCGCTTCGCCCTGAGCAATGTCCGACATCGCATTGTTAAGCACGACCAGTGGTCGTAACAGGTAAGAGATAATCATGCCGGCAATCAGGGTAACCACCACGATAGTCAGAATGCCGATCAGCATGCTTGACCAGCGCAGGGTCGCCAGGCTGGCAAAGGCTTCGGCTTTATCCATCACCAGCAGCAGACGCCAGTCAGTACCGTCGATGGAGTAAAGCCCAACCAGGCTGTTGCGCTGATTAAAGCTGGCCTGCTGGATTTTATTCAGCTGCAGTTGTGTACCGTTGCCGAGAAGAGCAGAAACATTTTTACCCAGCAGCTTCTGATCCGGATGGACCATAAAATCGCCTTTGCTGTCGAGCAGGGCGGCATAGCCACTGTCTCCGAGCTCAATACCCAGTACTTCTTTTACGATGGCTTCGAGAGAAATATCCCCACCGATCACTCCGCCACGCAGCGGCTCGGCAAAGGTGACGATTAATTCGTTGGTGGTAACGTCAACATAAGGCGCGGTCAAAACCTGGCGTTTTTCAGCCATCGCCTGCTGATACCAGGGGCGGGTGCGCGGATCGTAATCGGCTGGTAATTCATCATCCGGACGCATGATCATTTCGCCGCTGTCGGTGCCCAGATAGAGGAACATATAGTCACCGGATGTCAGCCCCTGTTCGATCACCGTTATACGGTCGCCATTAATTAATGCTTTGGCGGTGCCACTTAAGACCTGACCTTTATTATTGATCCAGCTGCTGACGTAGCGGCTGGCACGTTCACCGGTTACCTGAATGCGCTCACCGATGGCTTGCTCGAGACTGCTGCGGGCCTGCTCGTAAGTAAAAATGCCACTCAGAGCAAGAAGCACCAGAATGGTGCCACCGACGGCGAGCATCATCTGTTTACGGATACTGTTACGCATAGGATTTATCCTGAAAAACGGGCTGTTTTCAGCATAGATCAAATATTGTACTGAGCGTTTTGTTAAAAGAGCCCGGCAGTACGCGCAGGCGCTGGCACGTGAACAGGGGCTCGGCTATGATGAATGCTGTATAAAAATACAGTGATTTCCATGCGCCTGATTATTGCCGAAAAACCCAGCCTTGGCCGTGCCATCGCCGCCGTGCTGCCCAAGCCACACAGTAAGGGCGAGGGATTTATCCGTGCCGCCAACGGCGACGTGGTGAGCTGGTGTATTGGCCATCTGTTAGAGCAGGCAGAACCGGATGCCTACGATCCGGCTTTTAAACAGTGGCGGCTCGATCATCTGCCGATTGTACCTGCGCAGTGGCAACTGCAGGCCAAAGCGCAAACCCGTAAGCAGTTGAGTGTGCTGCGCAAGCTGGTTAAAGAAGCCGGCAGTCTGGTACATGCCGGCGATCCGGACCGTGAAGGGCAGCTGCTGGTGGACGAGGTTATTGAATTCCTGAAGGTGCCCACTGCCAAACGGCAGGCAATGCAGCGACTGTTAATCAGTGATTTAAACCCGCAGGCGGTGAGCCGGGCACTGCAGCAGCTGCGCTCTAATCAGGAGTTTATTCCGCTGTCGGTTTCGGCGCTGGCGCGCTCCCGTGCCGATTGGTTGTATGGCATCAACCTGACCCGCGCGTACACCATAAAAGGTCGTCAGGGCGGAGTTAACAGCGTGTTATCCGTTGGCCGGGTGCAGACGCCGGTACTGGGGCTGGTGGTGCGCCGTGATGAGGAAATAGCTGACTTTATCAGCAAACCTTTTTACGAGGTGCAGGCGGCTGTTCATTTAACGGCAGATACCCCTCTGAGTTTCTACGCCAACTGGCAGCCGAGCGATGCCTGTGCCGCGCATCAGGATGAGGAAGGCCGGGTGCTGAATCCGAAGCTGGCCGCCAATGTGGCTGCCCGTATCCGTCAGCAACCGGCGCAGGTTGAACAGGTTGAGCGTAAAGAAAAAAAGCAGGCGCCGCCGCTGCCGTTTAATTTATCGGCGTTGCAGATTGATGCCGCCAAAGCGCTGGGCATGAGTGCGCAGCAGGTTCTGGACGGAGCACAGAGCCTGTATGAAAAGCATCAGTTAATTACCTACCCGCGCTCCGATTGCCGTTACTTACCACAGGAACATTTTGCCCAGCGCCAGCAGGTTCTGACCGCTATCAGTGCGCACAGCGAAGCACTGGCTTCGGCCTGCGCTCAGGCCGACAGCTCAATCCGCAGTCAGGCCTGGAATGATGCGAAAGTGGGGGCACACCATGCGATTATTCCAACCGCCAAAGCACTGCCTGGCGGACGGCTGAGCAGCAGTGAACAAAAACTCTATGCGCTGATCGCCCGCCAGTATCTGCTGCAGTTTTTTCCGCATTATGAATACGCCGATACCAGAATCAGCCTGACCATCAGTGGTGGACATTTTACCGCCAGTGAGCGTGAAACCCTGAAGCCGGGCTGGAAAGTCTTACTGCCACAAAGGGAAAATCAGGCGACGGCTAAAGCACCATTGCCGCCGTTAACGGCAGGACAGATGCTGTGGAGCGGAGAACCTTTGCTGCAGGAAAAACACACCCAGCCACCGGCACATTTTACCGATGCCTCTTTGCTGGCAGCGATGACCGGTATCGGCCGCTTTGTGCAGGACAAGGCGCTGAAAAGCATTCTGAAAGAAACCGATGGATTAGGAACAGAAGCAACCCGCGCCGGTATTATTGAGCTGTTATTTAAACGCCGGTTTCTGCAGCGTGAGGGCAAAAGTATCCGCGCTACTGCTCTGGGAAAGGCGCTGATTAATGCGCTGCCAGAGGCAGCCACAAGACCGGACATGACGGCGCAGTGGGAAAAGCAATTACAGGATATTGCACAAAAGAGTCTGAATTATACGGCCTTTATGCAGCCGCTTACGGAGCAGTTGCAGCAGTTGATTAATCTGGCTCTGACAGCCGATAGTGTGCAGTTTTCGGGGTTAGCGGGAAGTGCTGCGAATACTGCTGGCAGACGCAAATACAGCACGGGAAAAAAGAGCGTCAGCAGGGCAGGTACTGCGGGAAAAAGTAAAAGCACAGCGGGCCGGCGCAGGAAAAAAGCACCGGCCACAGGGGCTTAAGGTGTTTTAACCGCGTGCCTCCGGGCCGGCAGCATTTATGCCGGCTGATTTTCCTGCAGGCATTCCATCAGCGTGTTGTAGCAAGGCGTCAGATGCTGACTGAGACTTTGCAAGCGGCTGTTATCCTGCTCACGGGCTGCCTGTTCCAGCAATGCACTGAGTGCCATTAACTGCATACCGCCAATATTTCCGGCTACGCCTTTCAGCGTGTGCGCCTGTGCCTGAATACTGCTGATATCCTGTGCCGCCAGCGCATCCTGCAATGCCTGCAGCGTTTCTCCGGAAGTATTGATAAATAATTCCACGACCCGGATCAGAATACTTTCCCTGTTCATCAGACGCTGTAAGGCGCCGGCACGGTCCCATACTGTCTGGCTGCTGACCTCAGCCGGAAGCCTGTCGTCATTCTGCATAAGATTGTCTGCCTGTCTCATATTATCCTCCCTGGAGGGTGGCTGTTTTTCTTTGCCGGGCGTCAGCCAGGCACTGAGAGCATGTTGAAAACTGTTTATATCGATAGGTTTACTCAGATAATCATTCATTCCGGACAACAGGCAGCTCTCTTTGTCACCGGCCATTGCCCCTGCAGTCATGGCGATAATAGTGATTGACCGGTAGCGTTCACCGGCATTACCCGCGCGGATTTTTTTCGTTGCGGCAAAGCCATCAAGAACCGGCATCTGGCAGTCCATCAGAATCAGATCAAAAGGTTCGTCGTCGCTGCTTTGTTGCAGTTTTTCCAGAGCCGCCATGCCGTTGTCAGCACTGTCGACAGCAAATCCCATGCTTTCCAGCAGGCCACAGGCAACCTCCTGATTAATAGCATTGTCATCCACAACCAGAACATGATGACGGCGTCCGTCTGGAGTGCATAAAGGAAAACGGCTGCTGCTGTCAGCGGTGCTCATGTGCGCATTATGTTCCGGAGTCCGCCCACCGCAGACGGCGTCGAGATCAGCCGGCGCGACCGGGCGGGTCAGGCTGGTGGCCTGCAGTTCGGCTGGTAATTGGGGTAACTCATTGTCGTAGCCCGGAGGCACCAGCACGATCAGCCTGCCGCGAAAAATGCCTTGTTGCAGGCTGGTCAGCAGGGAACCGCGCAGCCAGTGGATATCGAGTAATAAATAATCCGCAGGTGGGGTATTACCGATCATCAGTCCGGCTTGCTCTGCGCTGTGTATTGCAAGAAATTCTCCGCCCCGCTTATGGATAATATTTCCCAGCGCCTGTTGCAGTGCTTTGTTATCACAGGCAATCAGCCAGTGCTGGTCATGCAGGGAGACGTCCGGAGTATCCTGGTCATTTCCGGAACCGGCACGGAGCAAAATATCGAAAGCGATGGTTGTGCCTTCTTCACTGCTGCCCTGCACGCTGATCTGACCCTGCATTAGCGTGCAAAGCTGTCTGCAGATCGACAAACCGAGGCCGGTGCCGCCGAATTTTCGGGTGGTGCTGTTATCGACCTGATTAAAGGCTTCAAACAGTTTTTCGTGATGATCGGGGGGAATTCCAATACCGGTATCCGTCAGCGAGCAGAACAGGCGGATATCGCCATTGTCTTCTTCCGCAGTGGAAGCCTTGAGAATAATTTCGCCGGCGGGAGTGAACTTCACGGCATTGGATGTCAGGTTGGAAATAATCTGCTGCAGTCTGGCCGGGTCTCCTTGCACACGGTCATGCTCAATCGCGGCAATATCCAGTATAAACTCGATATTGGAATCAAATGCCGGAACCGATGCACTGGCGGCGACAGAACTGAGTAATGCCGTCAGACTGAAGTCGGTTTGCTCAAGCTGCAGTTTTCCTGCGCCTATTTTTGAAAAGTCGAGAATGTCGTTGATCTGTGCGGTCAGAGCCGAGGCACTGCTTTCCGCTATGTGGATATAGTGCTGTTGTTTCTCGTTACTGCATTCCCGTTTTAATAATGACAGCATCCCCATGATGCCATTAATAGGGGTGCGGATTTCATGGCTGACATTCGCGATAAACAGGCTTTTTGCCTGGCTGGCCTGCTGCGCTTCCTGTATTGCTTTTTCCAGCTCCTGGGTGCGCTCTTTTACCTGATCCTCCAGACTGGTATTCATTCGTGCGATTTTTTCGTTCAGTAAATGCTGTTCGGTAATATCCCGGATACTGATTGCACAGCCAATAGTCTTTTGCTCAATAATAATGGGATAAATACTGGCCGAAATATGCAGTTTTTCACCCTTCTGAGTTCTTGCCCGGGTCTCACACTGGGTGAATACTTTGCCGGATAACACATCGGAAATCATATCCGGTGTGATCTGCTGATTATTACTGTCAAGAATCGTGTTAAATAGTGTTTTTCCTATCACTGTTTGTTCATGGTGGCCGAACATAACAGTGGCTCCACTGTTCCAGCTGTCGATTTTTCCATCCGGATTAATACCGATAATGGCATCGGTTGAATAATTAATAATGGCCCGGGCGGTTGATCTGGCCGTCAGTAGTGCCATACGTGCTTCTATACGGCGCTGGTAAAGCCAGGCGATTGATACTGCGAATAACAGCAGTACGGCAATCAGCAACAGAACTTTAAGACGTATGCTGTCTAACTGGCTTTCTATATCTTCGGCAGAAAAGGCGGTATGCAGGTCAAGGTAGTGTCCGGTACCTGGGCCGTCGAGGAAGATGCGACGGGAGTACGAATAAATAATATCATCCTTTGGACTGTTGTTACGTTTGAAGATATTTTTGTGATTATCAACTGCAACAGGTTCTGAATCGGTTTTCCAGTTGCTTTGCGGATCATATTCGTAACGGAACTCTTCTTTAGTGTCGGGATTTATCAGATACCCGCCGGTATCATTCAGCAGGAATATCTGCATATTGTTCGGGGTGTCACTTTTAAGATTTCTGAGCAGTGTCTCGGCATCAAAGTTAATGATTACAAAGCCAAAAAAATGGTTTTCTGAATCGAAAACAGACTCGGCAATCCGGTAGGTCGGCCAGGCCGGATTCTCAATTTTATTGTGTTCACGGTTAAGGTTGATGGCCGAGATATAGATTTCATCTTTATTCAGTTTTTCGGCTTCAGAAAAGTAACTGCTTTGTCCTTTTTCCTGCAGGTCTTCCTCTGCGGTAATGCGGATCATGCCATTTTTGCGTTCGACCCTAACCAGCTCCCGGCCATTATTGGCTTTACCGATAAAGCGGATCTGACGGATCTCCTCATTGGCAGCAATAAAACCGGTAAAAATAGTCTGCAGGCGTTGTTTCCATTGTTGCGTTGTGGTGTTGTCGAGCTGATCTTTACCATCATTTTCTATTGCTCTGACAATGCCGCTGATGGGAGGGGTGCTATGAATAAAGCGGACTTTATCCTTATCGGTATTCAGTGTTTTCAGAAAATAATTAGCACGCAATGCCGCCTGCTCACTCAGCTCAGAAAAAGCCCTTTTGTAGGCTTCGTCACGGCTGTGGCTCTCGATCAATGCCATCAGTATGCCGCATAGCAATAAAGCAACCAGACCGGTGACAATAAAAAACCTGCGCATTGTGGGCAGGTTAGCGCTGCTGCTCATGTTGGATCCTTGCCACAGACCCGTGGCCTGCGAGTGGTGTTAGCCCCTGAAAAACGGAGCAATTCTCCTGGAATTTATGCTGGTCCGCTGCGCGGTACTGTCTGACATGATTTGTAGCGGCTACCTTCTGTAACACTGCATGATTACGGGTAACCGTGACAGGAGCAGCACCTCCGGGCATTGGATCCATCGACGTTTCCCAACGTATTAAACTTAGCTGCTATTCGTATCCGGTCAATGGCATAAGGCGGCATCTTCATCTTTCGTTCGTGCCTCTCTGCAGGTATCCTCTGCGCCCTCAGGTGCCCGGCTTATACCGGGATAATCGGGAAACAGGTTCAATGCCTGTGCTGCCCCCGCAACGGTAATGACAGCCAGCCCAACGCTGTGCTGAACCACACACCACTGTCGCTGTAAGGCGTATGGGAAGGTTGTGGTGCTGCTGATGATCAGCAGAGTCTGAGCCCGGAGACCGGCCTGAATACAAACAGATAAACAGGCGGGGTGTCCTGGAAAGCTGGTTTCAGGTCGTCTCTGCTCTGCGCCCCGCGCAGTCTTCCCCTGTTGCTGTTTTCTGCTGCCCGCCGCGCCACTCTGGTGATTACTGACGGGTACCTGATGATGTCTTTGTTACGGCTGGCTTTGCTGGCACTCCTGTTTCTTCCGGCCCAGCTGCTGGCCGCTGCTGACCGGTACGCACTGGTACTGGTGTCAGACCGTTCGGCGGCAAGGATTGTGGCGGCAGCACATCAGTACCTGCAGCAGGCGGCGGAGTTATCCATTCAGGTACGGACTTCCAGTCAGATCAATCAGCTGGATGATGATCAGTTGCAGCAACTGGTTGCAGGTGCCGGACAGTTGCTGTTTCTAGGAATCTTTGCCGAGCCGGTAGAACGGCTGTTAGCACTTCCTTACCCCGCAACTCAGACCAGGATCATACTGAACAGCGACCGGCGTTTGCTGGCACTGCATCAGGATGATCTGGGGGGACGCTTTCCCGCGCTTTCATCCGCCGCCGCACAGCCCTTACTGCAGGTACTGAACCCCTCTGACGGAAACATGCAACAGCAATTGCAGGCCCTGCAGCAGCAGTGGCCTGCTCTGGCGCAGTGGTTACAGATGCGGGCTTACTGGCAAAACCGTGGGCAGCAGAATGATCAGGCCCTGCTGAATCTGCTGCTGCACAGCGGGCAGCCCTGGCAGCCAGTGCAGATCCAGCAGGACGAGCGCTATTTTCTCTATCAGGCTGCTCAGTCGCAGGCGCTGAGTGCAGCGGCACTGGGTCAGCGTCTGGCGCAGGAGCCGGCCCGTCCGCTGGTGATGATCATCGACCATGACAGTGGCGATCAGGCCGGCGAGTGGGATCTGCATCAGCAACTCTGCCGTTCTTTTACGTCGGCTTTGTGTGTATCTGCACTGGCTGCCTGGGGCGAGGCCAGTCGTCAGGCAAGCAGCCAGTTGCTGCAGTGGGCCACGGATCGCCCGGCACTGCTGATCAGTCTGCAGGACTTTGTGATTGGTGGCGGAGATGGCCGCGAAGCCGTTACCCGTGCTTTCAGTTCTGCCAGTATTCCGGTGCTGAAGGGCATCCGCCTGCTGGAGCAGAATGCGGCCAGCTATCCGTACAGCAGTGAGGGGATTCCCGCTGACAGCGTGCATTACCGGATAGCAATGCCCGAGCTGCAGGGAATCAGCCAGCCTCAGGTGCTGGCGCTGGCCAGTCCGGCGGTGCTGGACCGGCAGACCGGTGCGCGTCTGTTACAGAGTGCACCGCTGCCGGATGAAATTGCCCATTTTGCCCAGCGCGCACAGAACTGGCTGCACCTGCAGCAGAGCGCTAACCACGATAAACGCCTTGCCATCATTTACTACAACCACCCGCCGGGGCGGCACAATATCGGTGCCGACAACCTGAATGTGGTTGAGTCTCTGTGGCAGATACTGCAGCGCCTGCAGCGCGAAGGTTACGATCTGGGCGATCCACAGGCTTTGCCGGGCAGTGCTGCCGAGCTGCTGGATCTGCTGCAACAGAAGGCCGTCAACCTGCCGCAGGATGCCAGTGCCCTGCAGACGATGAGCAACCAGGTGCAGAGCATGAGTGCAGCGACTTACCGCCAGTGGCTGCAACGTCAGCCGCCGCAGGTTCAGGCTGAGCTGGAGGATGGGCCGCTGGCGGCCCTGCATCAGAGCCTGCGGGGGTATGCCGCGCAGGCCGCCGGGCTGGATGCACAGAGCCGGGTGACGCTGCAGACGCTGCTGCAGGATCAGCTGCACAGCCGTCTGCACGATATCCGTTACGTACTCGACGGTGTCCGCAGCCAGTACCGCGAGCGGGCGCTGAATCTGCTCGGTCAGCTGCAGGCCCTGTATCCGTCACTGCTGCAGCAACCATTAACGGCCGAAGGCTGGACGCAGGCAGATGCTCTGGTGCAGGCGTTGCTGGAGTTACGTATCGAAGGATTACGGGGCTGGGGCAAAGCACCGGGCAAGGTGATGGTGTGGAATGAGCGGCTGCTGTTGCCGGGCGTACAGTTTGGCAAGGTATTTCTGGGGCCGCAGCCACCCCGTGGCTGGGAGCTGAACGAAGAACTGCTGCATGCCAATATGACCTTTCCGCCGACGCATCAGTATCTGGCGTTCTATCACTTTCTGGCGGATGAATTCCGTGCCGATGCACTGATTCACCTCGGACGCCACTCCACCTACGAGTTTTTGCCCGGCAAGCGAACAGGGCTGCTGGCCAGTGATTATCCACGGCTGGTCGCGGCCGATATTCCCGGTATTTACCCCTACATCGTTGATGGCGTGGGCGAAGGTATTCAGGCCAAACGCCGTGGCTTAGCGGTGATGGTTGATCATCTGACGCCACCGCTGGCGACTACCCAGCTGTACGATGGTCTGCTGGAGCTGCGGCAGCTGATTGAAAGTGCCGAAGCGGCCAGCGACCCGCTCAGCAGGCAGAAAGCGGTCAGTCAGTTGCGCGAGCGTATCGACGCGCTGAACCTGCGGGATGAACTGAGTGCCAGCATGGATGAAGAATTACAGCTGCGCGGTATTGGTTTTAACGATATTGATGATGAATTCCTGTTGCATGAGACCGGCCACTATCTGACCCATCTGCAGGAAGAATTTATGCCTCTCGGACTGCATGTGTTTGGCCGCCGCTGGGATGACAGTGCGGTGGCAACCATGCTGACTTCAATGCAGCAGGACAATAACTGGAGCCCGGAGCGCCAGAGTCGCTACCGGCAGGCCTTAACCGCATCACCCGATGCCGAAATGGATGCCTTGCTGAATGCCCTGAAGGGGCGCTTTGTGGCACCGGGTAAAGGCAACGATCCGATCCGGACCCCGGAGGCATTACCTACCGGGCGTAATTTTTACGCTCTGGATGCCAGCCTGTTGCCGAGTCCGACCGGCGCTGCGGTCGGCCGCGAGCTGGCGCAGAAGGCGCGTGCTAAGACGCTGGCCGCCGGTGAAAAAGACGCTGTGATTCTGTGGGCCTCGGATGCGGTACGGGATGAAGGCGCGATGATTGCCTTTGGTCTGGATCTGCTCGGGGTCGAGCCGGTCTGGAATGGCCGCGGCATTATCAAAGGGCTGAAGCGCCTGCCATTAAGTGCTGCACGGCCGCAGCGTCGTGATGTGCTGTTCACCAGTTCCGGTTTGTTCCGCGATTTATACGGCAGCCAGCTGGCGCTGCTGGACGAAGCCGTGCTGCTGGCGCTGGCGGCCAGCAGCACCACCATTGAGCGTGACTACCCGGCGCTGAGTTATGCCCTGCAGCAGACGCTGGCACCGGTCTCGGCGCAGCTGGCAACAGAGAATGCCGGCCCGGACACCGTGCTCACGGATGAACCGCTGGAGCAGAATCTGGTTGCGCGTAACTGGGTTGATGAACTGCGGCGCCAATTGCAGGCCCAGCCGTCGGCCGATGTGGCGGAGCTGGCACAGACAGCCAGTCTGCGCGTGTTTGCGGCAGCGCCGGGTTCTTATGGGGCCGGGATTAACCGTCTGGCTGAACGCTCATCTGCCTGGCAGGAACGCTCTGAACTGGCAGACGTTTTTATCCGCCGTATGGGACACGCCTACGGTCTGAAGGAGCGCTCGCTGAGTTCCGGCAGCGGCCGCCAGCAGGCTTATCAGCAACAACTGCAGGCGGTGGCCAACACCTACCTTGGCCGTGCCAGCAATCTCTACGGTCTGATGGATAACAATGACGCCTTTGATTATCTCGGTGGTCTGAACCTGGCGGTGGAAAGTCTGACCGGTAAAGCCCCGGCCAGTTTTGTGATTGATCACAGCAATAACGATCAGCTGCAGATTACGTCACTGCAACAGGCGTTACTGGGTGAGCTGCGCGGGCGTTTTCTTAACCGCCAGTGGATCAGTCCGTTAATGGCTGAAGGTTATGCCGGTGCGCGGACGATGGGCAGTGAGTTTATTGAGTATCTGTGGGGCTGGCAGGTAACCAGCCCCCAGCTGATTGATGACTGGGTGTGGGAAGACGTAAAAGCGGTTTATATCGACGACAGCCTGCAACTGGGGATGCAGGAGTTCTGGCAGGACGGCCACAACGTACAGGTACAGAGCAATATCCTCGCGGTGATGCTGGTGGCCGCCGATAAAGGTTTTTGGGATGCCGACCCGGCGACCCGGCAACAACTGGCGCAGATGCTGGCCGGTAATATTGTGCGTCATGGTTTACCCGGCAGTGGTCATACCCATGCCAATCATCCGTTGTATGAGCAGGTAAAGCGTCTGATTGCGCCGGCGCTGGCCGCCGAACTGGAGCAGGTGCTGGCCGCCAGCCGCCTGCCTGATGATTCTGCCGCCGACACCAAAGCGCCGCATCATATTCAGGAAATTATTCTGCCTGACGACAAACCACAGGAGCCGGCAATGGCCACTGACGGGCAAAGTTCCGGCAGTGCTGAGAAACCCGCGGCAGAAGCATGGCAATACGGCTGGCTATTACTGCTGGCGCTGTTGTTGCCGGTCGCGGGTATGTTCCGCGCTCGCCGGTTGTAAATAATCCGGGCCTGCTTCGACCGTGAACAGACACCGTTCCGCAACACTATTATCAGGAAAAAACGATGGCTTTTAATATCAGCGAACTGGGTCTGACCCTGCTGCATCAACTGACCGGGCTGCTGCTGCAGCCGGTTATCTGGGCATTATTATTTTTCGTTTTACTGGCGTTATACGAGGCAGGCATTGCCTGCAGTGAGCGTCTTGGTGTGATCCGTCGTCTGGTGGCCAGAGGCGACCGCGATTATTTACTCAGCGTGGGAAAACGCCGGATCGAGCGTGCCGATTTTATTACCCGCATTGCACCGATGCTGGGCTTAATGGGGACATTAATTCCGCTTGGCCCCGGGCTGGCGGCATTGGGGGATGGCGAAATCCGCATTCTGACAACCGCCATGACCGTTGCCTTTGATACCACGGTGATTGGTCTGCTGGCGGGCATTGCCGGCTTTGTCCTCGGACGCTTACGCCGGCGCTGGTACGATGCCGGTTTACTGGAGCTTGAACGGCAACAAACACAGGCGCATGCATTATGAGCGATCAGTGGCGCCGCAGTGCTTTTGACAGTGAAGAAACTGAGCCCCTTGGCCCGCTGGCAAACCTTGTCGATATTATGCTGGTATTCGCCTGTGGCTTAATTGCGGCGCTGGTGGCGCTGAGCCCGGAATTACGCCAGCACTTTCAGTTGCCGGCGGCACAGCCGGTACAGGCCGGAAAAGAATTAACGCAGATGCCGGTACAGTTACAGCAGCAGCTGCAGCAAAAAGGTGAAGGGCGCGAAGGGTATGAATCTCTGGGACAGGTTTATCGCGATCCGGAAAGCGGCCGCTTAATTCTGGTGAAGTAGCAATCTGTAAGTGGCGGCGTTTCATCCGCCAGACATATTTCCCGGTTATAACGTACCGATGAATATATCCACTGACTATCGTTACAGCGGTTTGCGCCGCAGCCTGCACTGGTTGTCAGCACTGGTAATTATCTGGGCTCTGATCAGCGGCACCTGTCTGGCATTTTTTCCTTTAACCGCGGATGTTCAGCCGTGGCTTGGCCGCTTTAATGTAGCGCTGACTCTGCTGTTTATTCCGTTCTTTTTATTGCGCTCGGTTCTGGCTGTGCTGCAGCCGAAACCGGCGACAATAGCGCTGACTGTGCGGCAGCAGCGTCTGGCAGCCACGGGTCACGGGCTGATTTATGTTGTTGTGCTGGCTGTATTATTCAGTGGGGTGTTTATGCTGGAGCGTCCGGCTCCGGTGTTTGGTTTGACGGAATTCATGCCACCGCTCCGGGCCGGGGCTGCCACCGCCTTCTTTGCAGCCCTGCACCATTATTCCTGCGCGTTGCTGGCTCTGTTGGTGCTTGGTCATATTGCTGCGGTTATTGTGCACCAGCGCCGGGGAGTCCGGCTGCTGCAGAAGATGCTTTAGTGCCGGTTATCTGGTGCCGGCCAATTTTTCAGTCGCCCAGTTTAGCCGGCCCGGTTCAGTCGGTTTTAATCAGCGCTTTCAGCTGATGCCCCAATTTTGCATGCTGGGTAAAACCCTGAAAATTCTGCAGTATCGGCTCTGGTCCGCTGATAACCACCGGCACCGGCGCCGCGGTATGAGTGCCGGTGCTCCACACCACGCTCTGTGCGGAGGCCAGCTCGCGTGCCAGTGCATTCAGATAGCGCTCTTCGCGGTATACGTAAAAATCACTGAAGTCTTCGATATGCGGCTGCGTTGCGCCTGCCGGGTCATCGGTCTGCGGATCAAAATGCGGATTGGGATCGCGGCGCAAGACCCGTTCGGCCTGTGTGCGCGAAAACGGAAAATCCAGTGCTGCATTCACTTCGGCCATTAACGAATCCGCTGTGGGTAAGCCTTTATTGCCGTCTGAGCTGGCATCCGTACTGGCATCGCCCCAGAGGCGGTAATAGCCTTTTTTCTGTGCGTATAAACGATCGAGCAGACTCAGTGGCGCAAAATTATAGTTGGGGGCAAAAGCCTGACCGCGCATACCATTACCGGGTAGCGTTCTGGCCGCCGGAACATCGTGCGCGCTGTAGGAAAAACCAAAGCCGCCGGTCTCATGGTCGGCGGTTAATACCACCAGAGTATCATCGCGGTCTGCTGCCCAGTTCACCACTTCCTGAATCGCAGCATCAAAACGCAGCAGTTCATGCAGCAGGGCGCCAGCATCGTTGTTATGCCCGGCCCAGTCGATCTGGCCACCTTCCACCATCAGAAAAAAGCCGTGCTCAGAAGCGCCCAGTAACTGCAGCGCTTTGCGCGTTAATTCGTTTAAATCCGGTTGTACGGAAGCCGGATTCTGGCGGGCATAAATTGCATCATCCATGGCCGAACTGGCAAATAAACCAAGCACAGGTAAATGTTGCTGTTGCGCTAATTGCTCGCGACTGAAGGCCAGTGCATAGCCCTGCTGTTGCGCTTCGCTGAGTAAATTACGCTGGTCCGTGCGTTTTGATTTTAAGGTTAATTGCGCTGCGCTGATTTTATTTTGCAGCTCTGTGCTGATATTTTCAGCGTCCTGCGGCAGAAAATAACGCAGTCCGCCGGACAGCATTAAATCCGGGGCGGTTGTTAACAGGTCAGCGGCTATCTCATTTTCAAAGCGGCGGTGTGGCTGGTGTGCGGCAAAAGCAGCCGGGGTGGCGTGGGTAATACGGGTGTCGGAAACCAGGCCGGTACGCATACCGGCGCGTTTGGCTTTTTGCAGTATGGTTTCAACGTGATCGCCACGGGCATTTAAGCCAATCATTTCGCTGCCACTGGCTTCGCCAATGGCGAGCTGTGTGGCGGAGCAGGCCGAGTCGGTGACCAGGACATCGTGCGGCCCGGTATCGGACAGCAGTACTTTCCCCTGTTGCATTAACTGGCTGACCGCTGTTGGCCGGCCCTGATAAATACTGTTGGGTGCGCGGCGGGCATAACTTTCCAGCAGACCGAACTGCGCCGGGCCCATGCCATCACCGATTAACAAAATAATATTGCGAACGCCCGCAGGTTTGTTTTCTCCGGCCGGTATATCCGCGCTGCAGCTCAGAACAGAAAACAGAGCAAGCAGCAGGGCAAAAAACACGGCAGAAAGCGGAGCTGAAAAACGCAGGCGCATCAGTTGCTTTCCCGTGGCGGCAGAGAGGTTAAACCTTCAGCAACCACTTCGCCCAGTTGCCATAATTTCCACTCACCGCGCTGGTAAATATGCCAGTCCTGCTCGGCGGTTAATGGCTCGGTGGCGATAATACTGACCACATCGTTGGGTGTGGTTTCGGCGGCAAAGTCGACGGTAACGTCGGCATCTTTTAATTGTGCCGGGCCAAAAGGTGCACGACGGGTGATGCAGGCCAGCTTGGTGCTGCAGTAGGTAAACAACCAGTCGCCATTACTGAGCAGACAATTAAACACACCTTGATGAGCGTATTCATGGGCAAAGCTGACCAGGCATTCGGCCAGCTGCTGTGGCATGGCATCGCGTGGCAATGTATGGCGCACGCGGTTCATTAAATCGCAGAAAATATTTTCACTGTCGGTATCGCCTACCGGTTCATACATACCGACATGACGGACAAAATCCGGCACCTGTCCATTATGGGCAAACACCCAGTGGCGTCCCCACAACTCACGTACAAAAGGGTGGGTATTGGCGAGGCAGATATCGCCGACATTGGCCTGGCGGATATGGCAGATCGCGTTTTTGCTTTTGATCGGATAGCTCTGTAACAACCCGGCAATGGGCGATTCGCAGCTGGGTTGTGGATCATGAAACTGGCGCACGCCCTTACCTTCATAAAAGGCCACGCCCCAGCCATCTTTATGCGGCCCGGTATTACCACCGCGCTGGGTCAGGCCGGTAAAACTGAAGCATAAATCGGTCGGGGTGTTGGCACTCATGCCAAGGAGTTCGCACATGGTTTATATCCATAACAATGTGGGGATGACATTAAAACAGTATGGCTGAGCAATAAAAACGGGAGACTGCGTCTCCCGTTTTTATTGGTGTTTATTGCTGAATCACGCCGGTTTATTTAACCGGTGTAACCCACTCAGCGTTAAACGGATCTTTACCGGTAACGGTATCGAAATACATGTTTTGCAGCATTTCGGTAACCGGGCCACGGCGGCCTTCACCAATGATACGGCCATCCAGTGAGCGGATTGGCAGTACTTCAGCGGCAGTACCGGTGAAGAAGGCTTCATCAGCGATATAAACTTCGTCGCGGGTGATGCGTTTTTCACGGACTTCAATGCCTTGTGCGCGGGCCATTTCCATAATGGTGCGGCGGGTAATACCGTCCAGGCAGGAAGTCAGTTCCGGGGTGTACATGATGCCGTTGGTGATCATAAAGAAGTTCTCGCCGGAACCTTCAGCCACGTAGCCTTCGTTATCCAGCAGCAGGGCTTCTTCACAACCACTGTCCAGTGCTTCGCGCAGGGCGAGCATGGAGTTCATGTAGTTACCGTTAGCTTTGGCCTTACACATGGTGATGTTCACGTGGTGGCGGGTAAAGCTTGAGGTACGGATTTTAATGCCCTGGGTTTTGGCTTCTTCGCCCATGTAGGCTGGCCATTCCCAGGCGGCAACCATTACGTGTACTTTCAGGTTTTCGGCGCGCAGGCCCATACCTTCAGAACCGTAGAATGCCATCGGGCGGATATAGGCGCTTTTCAGGTTGTTCTCACGCACAGCAGCACGCTGAGCTTCGTTAATCTCGGCTTTGCTGAAAGGCAGTTTCATGTTCAGGATGTGGGCCGAGTTGAACAGGCGGTCGGTGTGTTCCTGCAGGCGGAAAATCGCCGCGCCCTGTGCTGTTTCGTAAGCCCGCACCCCTTCAAAAACGCCCATGCCGTAGTGCAGGGTGTGAGTCAGTACGTGGACTTTCGCTTCGCGCCAGTCAACCAACTCTCCGTCTAGCCAGATCAGACCATCGCGGTCGGACATGGAAGGTAGCATAAGGACCTCACTCTAAATTCAGTAAAAAATATGTGTTCCGGGGATGATACGCGTAATCACGAGGCCGTATCAGTCTCCAACCAGAGTTTCCACAGTCGGGTCACATCGTTGCGCCGCGCATTGAAGCCAAGTTTGGACAGGGTGTCTGAATCCAGTAACAGCTTTTGTTTCTGCAATGCACGCCGGTGAGTTTCGGCTCGGTAGGACAGGTAGGTTTCCTGCAGGGTCTGACAATCTTGTGGATCCATCAGACCGGCTGTGTCGAACGCGTCCAGCAACCGCATGTTGTCGGTAACGTCTAACAGCTCTGGGTATTGGTGTGACCAGGCCAGAACCCCGTATTGAACCAGAAACTCGATGTCAACAATACCCCCGGCATCCTGCTTCAGGTGAAATTGTTGGCCGCTTGTATCTTTGGAGCCGAGATTATCCACCATTTTCTGACGCATGGCTCGCACTTCTTCGCGCAGGCTACCAAGGTCGCGTGGCTGGCTGAGGGTGGCGTTGCGGATGGTCTGAAATTCATCCGCTGCCTGCTGGCTGCCACACAATACGCGGGCGCGTACCAGCGCCTGATGCTCCCAGGTCCAGGCGTGCTTCTGCTGATATTCCTCAAAGGCTTTCATTGAGGCGACGATCATGCCGGAGTTGCCGGACGGACGCAGACGCATATCGACTTCGTACAGATCGCCGGAGCGGGTCTGGGTGGTCAGAATATGAATCATGCGCTGGCCCATGCGGGTATAGAACACACCGTTGTCCTGGCTGCGCTCGCCGTCGGTATAGCGGCCGCTGGCGCTGTTGTGCAGTAACACCAGATCAAGGTCTGAGCTGTAGCTCAGCTCCAGTCCGCCGACTTTGCCATAGCCGATAACGGCAAATTCCGGCTGGCTTACCGCTTCGCCGGCGGTATTGGTCGGGTAACCGTATTTGGCCACCATCTGACTCCACGACAGCTCCATCACTGTCTGTAGCGTCACTTCCGCCAGCCAGGTCAGGTAGTCGCTGATTTTCATCAGCGGCAGGGCATCCATTACTTCGCAGGCGGCGGCGCGCAGTTTGTGTGCGCGCACAAACTGACGCAGCTGTTCCATCTGCTGTTCCAGATCTTCCGGATCAACACGCAGCAGGCGCAGGTGTAATTCTTCTGCCAGTTCTTTGCGCTCCGGCAAACGGTAGAGGTTGGCCGGGCTTAATAATTCGTCCAGCAGCAGCGGCGTCTGGGTGATGTATTCCGCCACCCAGCTGGATGCACCGCAGAGCTTAACCAGCTGGGTTAAGGCCTGCGGATTTTCTTTCAGCAGCACCAGATAGGCGGTACGGCGTACCACGGCTTCGAGCAGCGGCACGATGCGCTCCAGCGTGGTGACTGGCTCAGGCTGTTGCCACAGTTGCTGCAGCAGCAGCGGCATTAAGGCATCGAGACGCTCGCGGCCAATCTGTTGCATTTTCAGCACGGTACGGGAATCGCGGAAATTGCTCAGCTGCTGTTGCACTTCCGTTGAGTTAGCACAGGGATGCTGCTCAAGAAAGGCAGCGGCCTGTTGCTCGTCCAGCTCGCCGAGCCAGAGATCGCTCCACACCTGCTGCAGCTCGTCGGTTTCTTCGTTGTCGTCATCGCTGGCGACGATCTGGGCGAAATGATGGCGCACTTTGCTGCGGTGCTGCTCCAGCTCGTTCAGGTAGCTGTCCCAGTCGCTGAAGCCCAGCGCTAAAGCCACCCGTGCGCGCTGGCTGTCGTCTTCCGGCAGCAGCTGGGTCTGTTCGTCGTTTAAGGCCTGCAGCGCGTGTTCGCTGTCACGCAGAAATAAATAGGCCTGCTTCAGCTCGTCGCAGGCAGCGGCCGGCAGATAGCCTTCGGCCTGCAGAATGCCCAGCACTTTTACCAGCTCGCGGGTCTGCAGACTTTTATCCTGACCACCACGGATCAGCTGGAAGGCCTGTACGATAAATTCCACTTCGCGGATGCCTCCGGCGCCGAGTTTCACGTTCATCTCCAGACCACGGCGGCGCACTTCGGCGTTGATCATCGCCTTCATCGAACGCAGTGAGGCAAAGGCGCTGTAGTCGACGTACACACGGTAGGTAAAGGGACGCAGAATGCTCAGCAGTTCTTTTGCTTCTGCACTTTGCTCGCCATTCATAATGCGCGCCTTAACCATGGCGTAGCGTTCCCAGTCGCGGCCCTGATCCTGGTAATACTCTTCTACCGAGGCGAAATTCATCACCAGCGGACCGCTCTGGCCGTAAGGACGCAGACGCATATCGGTGCGGAAAACAAAGCCATCGGCGGTGTGTTTATCCAGCGCCTGAATCAGCTTCTGCCCGAGTTTTACAAAAAATTCCTGATTGGTGATCACCTTCGGCCCGCTGGTCTCGCCGCTTTCCGGGTAGGTAAAAATAAGGTCGATATCGGAGCTTAAATTCAGCTCGTAGGCGCCGAGCTTGCCCATGCCCAGCACCAGCATCTGTTGCTCGTTGCCGCTTTCTTTACCGATGGGCCGGCCATGACGTTCAAACAATGAACGGCTTAAAAATTCCAGCGAACGCACCACGCACTCATCGGCCAGATCGGACAGTGCGCGGGTGGTTTCCAGTGTTGGCGCCAGACGCAGCAGGTCGCGCCAGATAATCTGCACCATTGCCCGGCGGCGTAATACGCGCACCGCTTTGTGCCAGTCTTCGTCGCTTTCTGCACTGGCGCTCAGTTCATCCAGCCACTGGCTGATGGTGGCTCGCGGCAGCGGCTGCGACAGCCGGTCTTCTGCTAACGCGGCGGTAAACCAGTGCGGCTCGCGCGGCAGGGCGTCGGCGACGTAGTTGCTGATGCTCAGCACTTTCTGCGCCCGCGCCTGCTGCTCTGCACTCAGGTTTTGCCACAGCGTGGGCCAGTCGAAACCGGTGCGTTCACCATGATCGGTCAGGCGGGTGGTAACGAGTTGCCAGTGGTCGTGCAGTGCGGCGGACAGCATAAAAGGGCGGGCTCCGTTATTGATAAAAAACAGGAAGCCAATACTCTAGCGGGTTTTCGGGGATAAAAAACAGAGGCAGGGCAATTAATAAATAATGAGGAGCAATTGAGGTGCCGTGTGGGAGCGGCATTGCTGCCGCGATGGATATTGTGGGAGAGGCATTGCTGCCGCGATGAATATTGTGGGAGAGGCATTGCTGCCGCGATGGGTATTGTGGGAGAGGCATTTCTGCCGTGATGAATATTGTGGGAGCGGCATTTCTGCCGCGATAGGTATCGTGACTGAAAGTCACTCCTACAAAGTCACTCCTACAAAGTCACTCCTACAAAGTCACTCCTACAAAGTCACTCCTGCAAAGTCACTCCCACAGAGTCACTCCCACAGAGTTATCAGCTCTTACGCTGCGCCTTCAGCTCTTTGCGGTACAGGGTGACACCGGCAATTAATACTGCGGTGGACACCACAGCGATAATAATGGTCGCCAGCGCGTTAATCTGCGGACTGACGCCCAGACGCACGCTGGAATACACCACCATTGGCAGGGTCGTTGAACCCGGACCGGAGACGAAGCTGGCGATCACCAGATCGTCCATCGACAGGGTAAAGGCCAGCAGCCAGCCGGCGGCCAGCGCCGGAGCGATCATTGGCAGGGTAATGGCAAAAAAGACTTTTACCGGCCGTGCGCCCAGATCGAGAGCCGCTTCTTCAATGGAGGTATCCATATGCGCGAGGCGGCTCTGCACAATCACCGTGACATAGGCCATGGAGAAGGTAACGTGCGCCAGCAGAATGGTGGTCTGACCACGGCCAGCGGGCCAGCCGATTAAATCTTCCATCGCCACAAACAACAGCAGCAGCGATAAACCGATAATAATTTCCGGCATCACCAGCGGTGCCGTCACCATGACGCCAAGGCTTTTATGACCGCGGATACCGCGCAGACGCACCAGCGTCAGCGCCGCCAGCGTGCCCAGTACCACAGCAAGCGATGCGTTTAATGCCGCAATTTTAATACTCAGCCAGGCGGCATCGAGCAGCGGCCCGTTGTTGATTAATTCGCCGTACCATTTGGTACTGAAACCGCCCCACACAGTCACCAGGCGGCTTTCGTTAAACGAATAAATAATCAGGCTGAAAATCGGCAGATACAGAAAGGCGTAGCCGAGAAACAGCAGACCAAACAGCAGTGGATAGCGTTTTAACATATGACTCTTCCCCTACTTCAGTTCTTCGGCGGCTTTCTGTTCGTAATGACGCATCAGCACGAACGGAATAATCAGTACCACCAGTAATACCGACGCCAGCGCCGAGGCTAATGGCCAGTCTTTATTACTGAAGAACTCGGTCCACATCAGCTTGCCGATCATCAGGGTGTCGGGGCCGCCAAGCAGATCAGGAATCACGAATTCGCCCATCACCGGAATGAATACCAGCATCGAACCGGCCAGAATGCCGGGCACTGATTGTGGCAGGGTAATGGTTAAAAACTGTTTCCATGGTCGCGCACCGAGATCCGCCGCCGCTTCCAGCAGCGTGTTATCCAGCCGCACTAAGGTGGCGTATAACGGCAACACTAAAAACGGTAAATAGCTGTACACCACGCCGATATAAACCGCGGTGGGCGTATGCAGAATTTCCAGTGGCTGATCGATCAGGCCGATACTCATTAAAAAATGATTGAGCAGACCGTTATTTTTTAAAATACCAATCCAGGCGTAGACGCGGATCAGGAACGAAGTCCAGAACGGCAGAATCACCAGCATCAGCAGTGGCATGCGCCAGTGCGTCGGTGCCAGGGCAATGGCATAGGCCATCGGATAACCGATCAGCAGACAGAAAAAGGTCGAAATCGCAGCAATTTCAAACGAGCCCCACAATGCATCGCGGTAGAGCTCGTCTTCCCACAGCATGGCGTAGTTGCCGAAATTCAGCTTAATGGTGATCAGGCCGTCTTCAATTTCGCGGATCCAGTCCTGATAGGGCGGTTGTGCCAGTTGTGGTTCGGCCAGGCTGATTTTCAGTACAAACAGAAAAGGCAGTACAAAAAACAGCGCCAGCCAGAACCAGGGCGCGCCAACAATCAGACCCTTACCCGGCACCAGCGCACGGATACGGTTGTTTAATTGCAGCAGCCAGCCGTTCATTGAGTCAGCACCCCACAGCTGTAAGCATTCCAGTTGAGCGCGACTTCCTGTCCCCAGGTCAGTGGTTGTTCGGCCAGAGCCAGTACGTTTGACTGGGTAAACTGCACACGCTTACCGCTTGGCAGTTCAACGTGGTAAATGGACACGTCACCGAGGTAAGCAATTTCCTGAATAATGCCGTGAATGCTGTTCGGGTCGTCGCCGTGATGATCACGCACGGCGATTTTTTCCGGACGGATAGCCACGGTCACTTCCATGCCCGGATTCAGCGGCTGACTGTGATGCACCAGCAGATCGCTGCCGGCTTCTTCCGAATGAATCAGCACCATGTCATTTTCATGGGACACCACATGGCCGTTAAACAGGTTAACCGAGCCGATAAAACTGGCGGCATAACGGGTGGCCGGAAATTCGTACATACGGCGCGGCGCATCGACCTGCTCGATACGGCCATCGTGCATCAGGGCGATACGCGATGACATGGTCATGGCTTCTTCCTGATCGTGGGTCACGATAATAAAGGTAATGCCCAAACGTTCCTGAATATTCACCAGCTCGAACTGGGTGTGTTCACGCAGCTTTTTATCCAGCGCGCCCAGCGGTTCGTCGAGCAGCAGAATCTTTGGCTGTTTGGCCAGTGCCCGTGCCAGCGCCACACGCTGACGCTGACCACCAGATAACTGATGCGGTTTACGCGTTGCCAGTTTTTCGATCTGTACCAGCGCCATTACCTCGGCCACGCGTTCGCGGATCAGGGCCGACGGCATACGTTCCTGCTTCAGACCAAAGGCAATGTTCTGTGCCACATTCATATGCGGGAACAGCGCATAACTCTGGAACATCATATTGATCGGACGCAGGTACGGCGGCACATCGGTCACGTCCTGACCGTCGATATAAATGCGGCCGGAGGTCGGCGTTTCAAAACCACCGAGCATACGCAGCAGGGTGGTTTTGCCACAGCCTGAGGCACCCAGCAGCGAGAAAAATTCGCCACGGTGAATATTCAGACTGATTTCATCGACGGCGTAGGTAGAACCAAAGGTCTTGGTTACCTTGTCGATGCGGACAATAGGCTCTTCTTCAGGCGCAGCCCAGGGCTGCTCAGAGGATGCTGGACGAATCTGTGTCATCTCGTTCCGGACGCTCCAGTGAAACGGTTAATAGGTTTGCCGATAAATGAAAAAACCCCGCAACCAACGTTGCGAGGTTCTGGTCGGCGTAATCCGGTGAACAGCGAATTATTTACCGGTTTTCGCCCGCGTCCACATACGGGACATATTACGTGCTTCTTTATCGGTCGGCGTTTTCAGCACTACCAGTTTTTCCTGGGTAGCAGCCGGCGGATAAATGCCAGGGTTGTTACGCACTTCGGCATCAACCAGCGGAGTGGCTTTGGCGTTGGCGTTGGCATAAGCCACATAGTTGGAAATAGGCGCAATCACTTCCGGCTGCAGCAGGTAGTTGATGAACTTATGTGCTGCAGCTGGGTTTGGCGCATCAGCTGGAATGACCGCAACGTCGGTCCATACCACAGCGCCTTCGCTCGGTACGATGTATTCAACGTTGACGCCGTTGGCTGCTTCGGCAGCGCGGGCCTGAGCCTGCAGCATATCGCCGGAGTAACCGTGGGCTACACAGATATCGCCGTTGGCCATATCGTTAATGGTCTGTGAGCTGTGGAAGTAACGGATGTTGGCGCGTACTCCGGCGATGACATCGGCCGCTTCCTGAATGGCTTTCTTGCTGAAGTCGTCGGTTGGTTTGCCCAGGTAAGCGCGGGCCGCAACGAATACTTCAGTAGGGTCGTCCATCAGGGCAACACCACAGGCTGACAGCTTCTTGCTGATTTCCGGGTCGAATACCAGCTTCCAGCTGTCCAGTGGCATATCGTCGCCTAGGATCGCTTTTACTTTGTCGACGTTATAAGCAATACCGGTAGTACCCCACATATAAGGCACCAGATACTGGTTGCCCGGGTCGATATCGCTCAGGGATTTCAGGATAACTTTATCCAGATTGTCGTAGTTGCTCAGCTTGCTCTTGTCATAAGGCTGATACAGCTTGGCGCGGATCAGACGGTCGGCAAACGGGCGCGCGGTCGGGAAGGCCAGATCATAGCCGCTGCGGCCAGCCAGCAGTTTGGCTTCCAGAACTTCGTTGGAGTCGTATACGTCATAGGTCACCTTGATACCGGACGCCTTTTCAAAATTGGCGATGGTGTCTTCGGCGATATAATCAGACCAGTTATAAATATGCAGTTCTTCCTGAGCAGATGCAGTAACAGCAGTTGCCATCAGTGCGGCTGCCATGGAACCAATACCCAATAAACGCATTTTCATTAAGCCAGTTCTCCAGCTCCGTTCCCCGTGAGGGAAGCCAATAAAACAGATAAACCTTCAGCGGTTTATCCGGTCTCATAAGAAATTCGGGAGTATCTTAGTGCCACCTGCAGACCGAAGCCCGAGGTAAGAGTACGCCATTTCTTAGTGCCAGTTTGCATAGACAGATCGCCATATTCGTCGCCCTGCTGCTGCGCGCCATAATGGCAATATTCCGCAAAAAATACAGATAATAGATTGGATTGTCACGATTAATATCTCTTGTTCAAATGACGGCCGCTTTATGCCTGCCAACGGCGGCGAAAACCCGCGCCGCAGCTGCAACCGCAGGCCTTGCAGCAGCGTACGGCAGAGCGCCATAAATGCAGGCCCTGTGTCCGCGATTCGGCACTTAACTGTCCTCATTGTTATTTATGATGATGTCAGGGAACAGGCTTATACCGCGCGTAGCTGTCGTGCGGTCGTCATCTTTGCTGTTCAGAATGACAGGTTCGCAGACCGCTGGTTTCTGTCATCCGGCGCCCTGATATCCACCTGTTTGTAGTTATGGCTGTAGAGCGGGTTGCTGTTAGGCGGGTAAACAGCGGCCTGTTATGATGCCGCCAACGATAAAAAGTGAAGGTTCTGATGGTTTCCCGTAACGGTAAAAAGACGTCCCGTTCCCCCTCTGTCAAGCGTTCAGCTTCCCGCCGTCCGGCGGCCCGGAATCAAGCCAAAGCCTGGCCGCGCTGGCTGGTGTGGCTGCTGCGCCTGATGCTGGTGGGGCTGGTGCTGACGCTGGCCGGGCTGGTGTATCTGGATGCTCAGGTAAGAGCCAAATTCGATGGCAATAAATGGACGCTGCCGGCCAAGGTGTTTGCCCGGCCGCTGGCATTGTATCCGGGGCTGCTGCTCAGCCCGGAGCAATTAAAAGCCGAACTGGAATGGGCCGATTACCGTGAACAGGCTGGGGCGGTGCGTCCGGGCAGCTATTACCGCGATGGCGATGACTGGGTGGTTTATCGCCGCGCTTTCCCGTTCTGGGATGGTCAGGAACCGGCGCGCAAGTTGCGGCTGGAATTCGCTCAGGGACGGGTCAGCAACATTGTTGATGACGGTGACGACCAGGCGCTGGTGCGGCTGGAGCCCCAATACATCGGCGGTATTTTCCCGGCCCATAACGAAGACCGTGAACTGGTTAAGCTGGAGCAGATTCCGCCGGCTTTAGTCGCCGCGCTGATCGTTACCGAAGATAAAGCCTTCTTCGATCATTGGGGCGTATCGCTGCGTGGTATTGCCCGCGCCATGCTGGCCAACGTCAAGGCCGGTGGTTTTGTGCAGGGGGGCTCGACCCTGACCCAGCAGCTGGTGAAGAATTTCTTTTTAACCAGCGAGCGCACTTTGGCGCGTAAAGTTCAGGAAGCCTTAATGGCACTGCTGCTGGAGCTGCATTACAGCAAAGAGCAGATTCTGCAGGCCTATTTAAATGAAGTGTATTTAGGGCAGGCCGGACGCCGGGCGATTCATGGCTTTGGTCTGGCCTCGCGTTTTTATTTCGGTAAACAGGTGCAGGAGCTGAATACCGCTGAAATCGCCACGCTGGTCGGACTGGTAAAAGGTGCGTCTTATTATAATCCGCGCCGCAATCCGGAACGCTCGAAACAGCGCCGCGACCTGATACTGGGATTAATGGCCGAGAACGGCATTATTTCCGATGCCCAGCGCATTCTGGCGCAGGGTCAGCCACTGGTGACCGCCGATTCGCGGCGCGCCGGTCAGCGTGAATATCCGGCCTTCCTCGAACTGGCCAAAGCCCAGCTACAGCGTGATTACCGGCTGGAAGATCTGCAAAGCGAAGGTCTGCATATCTTCACCACACTCGACCCCTGGGCCCAGCATGCGGTAGAGCAGGCGGCCGAACGTCAGCTGGCGCAGCTGGAGAGCCGCTCGGCCAAACTCAAAGGTCAGCTCGAAACCGCGGCGGTGATTACCAGCGTCGATGGTGGCGAAGTGAGGGCGTTGCTGGGATCGCGTCAGGCCGAATTCTTTGGTTTTAACCGCGCCCTTGCCGCCAAGCGTGCCATCGGCTCGCTGGCCAAACCGGTGGTGTATTTAACCGCGCTGCAGAGTGGCCGTTACCACTGGGGCACGCCGCTGGAAGATAAGCCGGTGTCGGTATCCGGCCCCGGCGGCCAGTTATGGCAGCCGCAGAATTACGATCACCGCTCCCACGGCGTAGTGCCGATGGTCGATGGTCTGGCGCTGTCGCTGAATCAGGCCACCGCCCGTCTGGGCATGAAAGTGGGGCTGAGCAATGTTGCCGCCACCTTCCATAAACTGGGCCTGCAGGCCGAAGTGCCGCCGTATCCGTCGATGCTGTTGGGGGCTATTTCGCTGTCGCCTTATGAAGTCGCTGGCATGTATCAGACCATCGCCTCACAGGGCTTTGTGATGCCATTGCGTTCCATTGAAGCGGTCACCACCGCACAGGGACAAACCCTGTCTTCCTATGCGCTGCGTGGCGAGCAGGCCTTCGATCCGGCGCTGATGCAGTGGCTGCGTTATGGCATGGAACAGGTGGCCGAGCGCGGTACGGCGCAGCGTTTAACCCAGGTGCTGAACGGCCCGCTGGCGGCGAAAACCGGTACCAGTGATGACCAGCGTGACGCCTGGTTTGCCGGTTTCGATAACCGCTATCTCGGCATTATCTGGGTCGGACGCGACGATAACCAGCCGATGCCTTTCGCCGGCTCCAGCGCCGCTCTGCCTATCTGGCTCGATACCTTCCGCACCGTTGGCAGCGAACCATTGTTGCCAGCCTCGGCGTTACGTTCTGCGGCAGTCAATGAACGTGGCGAGCTGGTGGGCGGCGGTTGCCGTGGTACGCTTTATCCTTTTATCAGCAGCCGTTTACCGGCTTCGCTGCCTGACTGTCAGCCGCTTCAGCCTGAACCGGCGCCTGAGGAGAAAAAATCGTGGTTCGACTGGTTGTTCTGAGTGCTGTATCTCTTCTTATCTTACTGGGTGGGCTGAGCGGCTGTACGCCGCTGCCGCCAAAACCGGAACAGCAACAAGCAACGGCCGACGACCTGCCCCAGTGGCAGGACGGTATGCTGGCCTCACTCAGTCAGGGCGAACACCACCCGGCGGTTGCCAGTTTGTTTGCCAAAGCCGAACAGGCACGCCAGCAACAGCTGTGGCGTAAAGCCATGACTTACCTTGATCAGGCGCGCCAGATTCAGCCGCGTAACCCGGCGGTGTTTTATCGTCAGGCCTGGGTCAGCCTGCAGATGGGCGATGCCGTACGCGCCGAACAGTTACTGCAGCGCGCGCTGGTATTTGCCGGTGGCGACATGGAATTAACCCGGCGTTTGCGTTTGTTAATGGCCGAAGCGCTGGATGCGCAGGGGCGCGGGGAAGAAGCCCGCCGTCTGCGTCAGCAGGCGGCTTTGGGGTAAGGCAGAAAGGCTGGTAAAAGCTCATATGCTGGGAAAAAGATAAATATTTTTATTTTCGGTTTATTGGCTGGTAAGGGAGCAGGTGATGAACAGGATTGCTATTTTTGATGATGGAATGAAGTCGAGCACTTGGGGGACTGAGTTGGTACACAATCAGCCAAGTACTAATTACTACAAAAATTATTACTATGGTTCGGATATTGAGAAAGAAATTACGGTTATTGACTCAACAGATTTTGGTGCCAAAGAGTATCGGGCGGAATTTTTGCCTGAGTTTTATATGGATGTGCAGATACAAACAAAAAAGAAGCGTGCAAAAATATACGACGTTAACGAGGTTAATGGCTTTCTTGTATTATCGCAAAAGGCACTGAGCGTATTGACATCTGTAGACTCTATGTCTCATCAGGTATTGCCAGTAAGTATTAAAAATTGGGCGATGGAAGAAGCGGAAAAAAAATATTTTATCATCAATACTCTTCGCTATATTGAAGTGGAAAAGGATTTTTCCCCCTTTGATTTTCCCAGTCCTATGAATGATGATTTTAAGGCGTATATTCATGGTCTGATTAACTCAGATCGAATCAGAGATTACCTTGCAAATAAATGCATTTGGCGGATGCGCCATATTCATACAATTTTTTTCTTAACTGAGAATCTTGTACAGTTACTTTTAGCAGCTGGTTGTACAGGATTGGATGAAAAAACATTGAAAAAAGACAGCCGGCATGGGGCACCGATTCGTTATGTCTGATGTCCTCTTGTTTCTCTGATAGGTGGAAAAATAGACGTATTACAACGGAAAAAGCTCCGGCTTTTAATTGCCGGAGAGTTGTAAGTGAACCAGGTCAGCTTTACGTTCCGACTCGGATTATTTGATCCGCTCCGACCATATCGGCATCACACTGATGCTGATCATACTTAACCAGAATAACAGCGGCTCCGGCTGATTCTGACTGGCTGATATCCAGGCCAGTGCGCCGCAGGCCATAATCAGTTGGGCGGCCAGCCAGATGCGGATTTTGGCCAGTTTCCACAGCGCCAGCAGCAGGGCGATTACGGCTGCCGCAGCAATGGTAATCAGCAACGCATCGAGCTGGTTATTACGGCGGCAGAGTTCAAACACCACACATAATGCCAGCAGTACCCGTCCCCAGATCATCCGTGACCACTGATACCCCAGCGCCTGAGCGCCGAGCACAATAATCAATAACGGCAGGGCAGCGTACAGGCTCAGCTGTTGCAGTAATAATGTGGCGTTGGGCGGTAGCTGAAACAGTTCGGCGGCCGCCGCGCAGAGCAGTAACAGGCCCGCAGCAAAACGCGCGGCCGATTCGCCGCGCCATTCTGCTTTTATTCCGTCATTTGGTTGTTGCTGGTTCGGACGCTGCTGCAGGCACAGCCAAGCGCTGACCAGCAACAGCATTAATGCGGCAAATAACGGATCCATCACAGCGTTGCCATTACCCGATCGGCGGCGGCGATGGTTTCCAGAATATCCTGCTCGCTGTGGGCGATGGACATAAAACCGGCTTCAAAAGAACTTGGTGCCAGGTAAACGCCTTCTTTCAGCATGCCGTGGAAGAACTGATTAAAGCGCGCACCATCGCAGTGGTCGGCCACGTCGCGGAAGGTGTTTACTTCTTTCAGCCCGGTAAAGAAGAAACCAAACATAGAGCCGGCGCTGTTGTGGGTAAACGGAATATTGTGCGCATCGGCAGCGGCCTGCAGGCCGTTCAGCAATAATTGCACGCGGGCGTTCAGCTGGTCGTAGAAACCTGGTTTCTGAATGGCTTTCAGCATGGCTAAACCTGCTGCCATGGCCAGTGGATTACCCGACAGTGTACCAGCCTGATAGACAGGGCCCAGCGGTGCCAGATATTCCATAATTTCGCGCTTACCACCAAAGGCACCCACCGGCAGACCGCCGCCAATGACTTTGCCCAGACAGGTCATGTCCGGCACGATGCCGTAATATTCCTGAGCGCCGCCCAGTGCGGCGCGGAAACCACTCATGACTTCATCAAAAATCAGCACCACGCCGTGCACGGTGCACAGTTCACGCAGACCCTGCAGGAAAGATTTGCTTGGTGGAATGCAGTTCATATTGCCGGCTACCGGCTCGATGATCACACAGGCAATTTCGTCACCCATTTGCGCGAAGCATTCTTTTACGCTGTCGAGATTGTTGTAGTCGAGGGTGATGGTGTTGGCGGCCACGGCGGCCGGTACGCCCGGAGAGGTCGGTACTCCTAAGGTCAGCATGCCGGAGCCGGCTTTTACCAGCAGTGAATCGGCGTGGCCGTGGTAGCAACCTTCAAATTTCACCAGCTTATCGCGGCCGGTAAAACCACGCGCCAGACGAATCGCACTCATGGTTGCTTCGGTGCCGGAGTTCACCATACGCACCATGTCCATGGACGGGATCAGTTTGCATACTTCTTCGGCCATTTCGATTTCGATATGGGTCGGTGCGCCAAAGCTCAGGCCTTTATCCATACGGGCGCGTACGGCATCGAGAATTTCATCGGCGCTGTGGCCCAGAATCATCGGCCCCCAGCTGCCCACGTAATCGATATAGCGGTTGCCGTCGGCGTCAAACACATAGGCGCCTTTGGCATGATCGAAGAAAATCGGGGTGCCGCCCACGCCTTTAAATGCACGCACCGGTGAATTAACTCCGCCGGGAATGTGTTTCTGTGCGGCGGCAAACAGGGCTTCGGATTGGGCGATGGAATAGCTCATAGCACTCTCTTTTTACAAGAAGTTAAAACGGACGCACGACCACCAGAATAACAATGGCGATCAGCATGAAGACGGGGATTTCGTTAAACCAGCGGTAAAACACATGGCTGCGCTGGTTGTTATCGTCGCGGAATACTTTTAATAAGTGGCCGCAGTAAAAATGGTAAATCACCAGCAGGGCAACCAGCGTCAGCTTGGCGTGCATCCAGTGGCTGTCGATAAAGTAGTAGCGCGGATTAAACGTCAGCAGCCAGGCGCCCAGAGCCAGTACCACAATCATCGACGGCGTCATAATGCCGCGATACAGCTTGCGTTCCATGATTTTAAAACGCTCACGCGATACCTGATCTTCGGCGCTGGCGTGATAAACAAACAGACGTGGCAGATAAAAAATCGCGGCAAACCAGGTGACGACGGCAACAATGTGAAAGGCTTTTACCCAGAGCATCAACGGCCTCTTGGCTGGTAGTGATAGAAGTGTTCAATGTGTGTGCGCGAGACAATGCCAACACAGCGGCTGGACTGGTCATCGCGATAAACGGCCAGCCATTGTAAGTGATGCTGCTGCATCAGGTCTAAGGCATCCTGCAGATTGGCTTTAAGCGAAATACGCTCAACCTGCTGACGGTCAGCAGGGATGGCAATCAGATCAATATCGTCATCGTTGCGCTCACCGCTTTCTTCTTCCTGTTCTTTACGCAGGCTCAGTGCCTCGGCCACTGCGGCTGGCGGCAGAATAACGTTTTCTTCTTCCAGTAACAGCCACTCCGGTTCGCGTTGCAGGATAAATCCGGCGGCTTCCGGTGACAGCTGGCGCGAGGCGGAGACAAAAGATTGTTCCATCGCTTCGGCCACCCAGGTATTGCGCAACATCTGCTGCACCGGGTCGGGCTGCTGATAATTGTGGCCGCCGCCGAGCTGCACTTCGAACACCGATGGCAGACGGAAGATTTCACTCACCACCAGACTGGCAATCACGATGGTCAGCATGCCGGGCATAATAATGTTCGGGTTGGCGCTTAACTCCAGCAGCGCCACCAATGCCGCCAGCGGCGCGCGTAATACCGCGCCCATTAAAGCAGCCATACCGAGCAGAGCATAAAAACCGACGGACACCGGATACTGCGGCAGCCACCAGGCGGATAATTGCCCGAGCAGGCCACCCAATGCGGCACCGATAAATAAGGTCGGGCCGATTAAACCGGCGGGAAAACCCACGGCGGCGGCCCAGGCGGCCAGTACCAGTTTGGCCAGCAGTAAGCCAAACAGGGTTCCCATCACCACCTTGCCGGCCAGGGCATCGTTCACCGTGTCGTAGCCGATACCCATTACCTGCGGCAGGTACATGCTGATCGCCACGGTGACGGCGGTCAGTCCGCCCCATTTAAGCCACAGCGGCAGAGGATTCAGGCGCTGAAAAAACCGTACCAGCAGAATAAAACCGCTGGCGACGATGCCGCCAATAATGCCGAGGGCAAGAATATAAGGAATTTCCAGCAGCGAATTCATATCAACGCCGGGCACGGCAAAGGCGGTCTGCGCACCGAATACTGCTTCGCTGACAATGGCACCGGCGACCGAGGCGAGAATAATCGGAATAAAACCGCGGATGTTGTATTCCAGCAGTACCACTTCCATAGCGAAAATGACGCCCGCCATTGGTGTGTTAAACGACGCCGAAATCGCACTGGCGACACCGGCGCCGGCAATAATCCGCAGGCGGTGATGCGCCAGGCCAACGCTCTGGCCAATCTGGCTGGCGGTACCGGCACCAAGATGAATGGCCGGCCCTTCGCGCCCCACACTATGACCGCTGATAATGGCGATCACCGCGGCAAACCACTGCAGCACAATATTCGACTGCGGCAGATAGCCCTGATGCGATTCCATCCGTTGCAGCACATGGGTTACGCCAACGCCGCGGCGCTCGGGTTTAACCAGGTAATAAATAACGATCAGCAGCAGGCTGCCACCACACAACAGAGCGATACGGGCAGTTTCGCTGAGGTGCTCGAAGTCGTCGGAGTTGGCAACCGGCAGCAGTGTGGCAAAGGGAAATTCAATCGCCAGGCGGAACAGGGTGATCACCAGCGCACTGGCCAAGCCCGCCAGCAGGGAGAGTAACGCCAGACCGATCTGGTTATCTGACAAAGAAATCAGGCTGAGCCACTGTTGTCTGAGGCGCTTCACGGTAAACCGGCATCCTTATCCGGTAATGGGCTTACCGGCGTGGTGTCAACGGGGGACAAGAATCAGTATTATACCTGCCTTTCTGTATTTAACCGCTCCCCGTTTTTGCGGGGCGGTCTTCTGACATACGAGGTTTGGCGTGATTAAAGTCGGTATCGTTGGTGGCACCGGATACACCGGTGTAGAACTGCTCAGAATTCTGGTAAACCACCCGGACGTTGAGCTGAAGGTGATCACCTCGCGCAGTGAAGATGGCCTGCCGGTGGCTGATATGTTCCCCAACCTGCGTGGTCATACCGATCTGCGCTTCAGCGTACCTGATGTACAGACGCTGGGTGAGTGCGATGTGGTGTTTTTTGCCACGCCACACGGTGTTGCTCACTCGCTGGCGGAAGAAATTCTGAATACCGGCGCCCGCGTGATCGACCTGTCCGCTGACTTCCGTCTGCAGGACGCAGTTGAGTGGGAAAAATGGTACGGCCAGCCACATGGTGCCAAAGGCATTCTGCCGCAGGCGGTATATGGTCTGCCGGAAGTAAACCGCGCACAAATTAAAGAAGCGCGTCTGATTGCGGTGCCGGGCTGTTACCCAACCTCGGTACAGCTGGGTTTCCTGCCGCTGCTGGAAAATAACCTGTTACCTGAGCAGATGCTGATTGCCGACTGTAAATCCGGCGTCAGTGGTGCCGGTCGTGGTGCCAGCGTGGGTTCGCTGTTGTGCGAAGCCAGCGAATCGATGATGGCCTATGCGGTTAAAGGGCACCGTCATTTACCGGAAATCCGTCAGGGTATGGAACGCGCCGCGGGTAAAGCGGTCAACCTTACCTTTGTTCCGCATCTGACGCCGATGATCCGTGGAATTCATTCTACACTCTATGCTCAGGCTCCGGGGCTGGCAGAAGATCTGCAGGCGTTGTACGAAGCACGTTACGCTAACGAACCCTTCGTTGACGTTATGCCGGCTGGCAGTCACCCTGCAACACGCAGTGTGAAAGGCAGCAACGTCTGTCGTATTGCCGTTCATCATCACGCCCATACCGGTCAGGTGATCGTGTTGTCGGTCATCGACAACCTGGTTAAGGGCGCGTCGGGTCAGGCGGTACAGAACATGAACATCATGTTTGGTCTGGCCGAAGATGCCGGCCTGAAACAGGTTGCCCTGTTGCCCTGATACGTTTTAAACACATGGATCAATAAGGACACACGCATGGCGGTAGTAAAAGGTAGCCAACAGGATCAGCTGATTATTCGACAGTACCGGCCGTGGGAGCGCTTCCGTCGCACCCTCTATATGGTGCTGTTTGTTGTGGCAGTGGGTGTTGGTGGTTACTTTGGTGGTGTTTATGACAGCATGAGCAGCATTCAGCAGCTGACCACCGCCCGTGATACGTTACAGTCGGCGCTGCAGGATGCCGAGCGTACCATTACCAATCTGACCCAGCGTGTGGGTGTTCTGGAGAAAGGTGGCCAGGTTGACCGTAAGGCCACCGAAGGTATCCGCCAGACGGTTAAAGAGCTGAAAGCGCAGATATCCACCCTTGAAGAGGAAGTGGCTTTCTATAAAGGCATCATGGCACCGAGTGCCAATGATAAAGGCCTGCGCATCAGTAAAGTTGAGATTCAGCCGCAGGAAGGCGCCGAAACCTTCCGCTACTCCATCATGATGACTCAGGTTGCCGACAACAGCTCTTATATTTCCGGGCTGGCGGCGGTGAATTTTGTCGGTATGCAGGGCGCGGAAAAAGTTATCCTGCCGTTACGTGATCTCGACAGTAATGTGACCGACCTGGGCGTAAAGTTCAGGTTCCGTTATTTTCAGGAAGTAGCAGGTGACCTCAGATTACCGGCTGGTTTCGTGCCGCAGCAGGTGCAGGTAGTTCTGCAATCCACCGGCGGCAAAGCACAGCGCGTCGAACAAACCATCGACTGGCCCCAATAAGGAGAGGCTTAATGTTCAGCAGTAAAGACAAGGGCAGCAACACTCATTACGACACCCTGATTTCCGTTAAAACTGAAATTACCGGCGATGTGAAGTTCACCGGCGGCCTGCACATCGATGGTGTGATCAAAGGTAATCTGCTGGCTGAAGCTGGCAGCGGTGCTACGGTGCGCATCAGTGATAAAGGCCGTGTGGAAGGTCAGATCACAGCGCCGAAGATCATCATCAATGGCCGTGTGATCGGTGACGTGCACGCCAGTGAACACATTGAGCTGGCGAAGAAAGCTCAGGTAACCGGTGACGTTTACTACCCGGCCATGGAAATGGTGCTGGGTGCTGAGGTGAACGGCAAGCTGCACCATCAGGCGAAAGGCGACAGCCGCAAGAAGCCTGAACCGGTAGCCGTGGTTGCTACGCCTGAGGTTAAAGTTGACTAAATTAGTCGGAAAAACCGATAATTTGCCGATATTCAGCAAGCCGGAATCATTATGAGTGCAGTACAACAGGCCAGCCCGATCGAACTCAGCCAGGCAGCACAGGAGAAAATCCGTGAGTTGCTGCTGGAAGAGGCAGACGACGAACTCTGTTTAAGGGTTTTCGTTACCGGCGGTGGCTGCTCCGGCTTTCAGTATGGGTTTACCTTTGACGATGAACGCGCCGAAGACGATACGCTGATCAGTATGGACGGTGTACGTGTGCTGGTGGACCCGCTCAGTTACGGTTATCTGGTTGGCTCGGTACTGGATTATAAAGAAGGGCTGGAAGGTTCACGCTTTATGGTGAATAACCCCGGCGCTTCCTCCACCTGTGGCTGTGGATCGTCGTTCTCCATCTGATAAGGATTGCCCGATGGCCCTTTCCCGCGTTGTTTTACTCTCTTCTCTGTTGCTGGTGCAGCCTGCTTTAGCGGCACTGGTGCCGCTGACGGAAGACGAACCAGCCAATGCGGTTTCTCCTGCTGTCGCCGATGCCGTGGTTTTACCTCAGGAAGGTATTGCTCCGTCCGGTGAGCAGGGCTTACAGCCCGGCAGTAAAATCCAGGCGGTGGTGAAGTTGCACACCGCAGAAGAATTGCAGGCCTTACTGACCCGCGCTGAAGAACTCTCCCGCAGTGTCGACTATCGCAATAACGAACCGGTCAGACTGGTACTGAGCGGCGATGAAATCGCCATCTTCGTGCGCAGCAGCTATCGCGGCAACAAGGCGCTGGTTGATCTGGCGGCCCGTCTTGATGCCTTTAACGTTGTCGAGCTGAAGGTGTGCCAGAACTGGATGGCGCGTAACAAAGTCGAAACCGCAGACCTGCCGGCTTTTCTTGATCCGGTGACCAACGGTGCAGAAGAAGTGACGCGTATGCAACTCGAAGGCTACGCCAGCTTCTGACACTTCCCTCCGCGTATGCCTCCGGTATGCGCGATCAGCTCCTTGATGCTATGTTGTGCTGACGGAATTGCCCCAGCCGCGTTCAGGAGCCAGACATGAAATCCCTCTTTTTTGTTTTGTTAACCTTACTTTTTCTGCCAGCACAGGCCGAAAGTGTGGGCGTGATCAGCGTGAGTGTCGGCGAGGTCAGTTGGTATCGTGCAGGTAATGAGTTACGGCTGCAGCGCGGTGATGCGGTAGAGCAGGGCGATAAAGTATCCACTGGCCGCAATGCCCGTCTGGTGCTGAAAATGAATGAAGGCAGCGTGATTACCCTCGGAGCCGACACCAGCGTTCAGCTCAGCGAGTGGCAGTATGCGGCGGGTAGTGACAGCAATTCAGCACGTCTGGAGTTTGTGGAAGGCGCCTTCCGTTTTATTACCGGCTTAATAACCCGCCAGGCCGATCCGCAGCTGACGGTCACCACGCCAGCCGCCACTATTGGCATCCGTGGCACCGATTTCTGGGGTGGTTATCTGCAGCCGGATGTACTGGATGTCATCATGCTGGAAGGCGAGCATAAACTGGAAATCCGCAATGACGCCGGGGTGGTGTTTATTAATGAACCGGGTTTTGGTGTGTCTGTAGTGGCTGGTGAGTCACCACGCCAACCCCTGAAGTGGGGCGAAGAGAAAGTACAGCGGGCGGTTCGCAGCGTCAGCCTGCCCTGAGCCGCCCGACGTATCAGGCGGGATAAATCCCGCCCAGAATACGTTCACCACTGGCGCCGGTAACGGCCGGCGCATTACCGCTTAAGCCTTCCAGCGTGCGTTGCGCCAGCCAGGCGAATGCCATGGCTTCCATCCAGTCAGGGTCAATGCCGCGTTTGGCACTGCTCTGCACCTGCAGTTGTGGCAACACCTGTTGCAGGCGCTGCATCAGATAATGGTTATGTACACCGCCACCACATACCAGCAACTCACCTGTGGAATGACCAAATTGCCTGATCGCCAGTGCGATACTCTGCACGCTCAGTTCGGTCAGTGTGCTCAGCACATCCTGCGGATCTTCATGGCTCAGGTCGCCCAGATGCTCCAGGCGGAACAGTTCACGGCCGGTACTTTTCGGCGGTGGTAGCTGAAAGTACGGCTGGCTCAGCCAGTCTTCCAGCAAGTAGTTAATGATGTTGCCGTTGGCCGCAAGCTGGCCACGGTCATCGCGCGGGCAACCAAAATATTGCTGGCACCATTCATCCAGCAGCGCATTACCCGGACCAGTGTCGAAGCCCATCATGCTGTCGGGCTGGCTGTCGCTTGGCAGTACGGAAAGATTGGCAATACCGCCGATATTCAGCACCTGCACATTGCGGCCAAAACAATGCTGATGGAAAGCCGGCACCAGCGGAGCGCCCTGACCGCCAGCGGCGATGTCACGGCGGCGGAAGTCGGCAATGCAGCAAATGCCGGTATGCTCAGCAATCCAGCTCGGGTCATCCAGCTGCCAGCTGAAACCATCGGGCTGACTCTTGTGGCGCAGGGTATGTCCATGGGAGCCGATAGCACGGATATCGGCAGCACAGAGGCTGTTACGCTGCAGTAATTGCATCACGGCTTCGGTTGATAAGGCCGCAATACGGCGTTCGAGCAGCGCGATGCTGTTGATATCAGCTTCGCGGGCAACGGCGAGGGTGCGCAGCTGCTGGCGGAAAGCAGCATCATAAGGCAGGCAGAGCGCATCCAGTAAGCGCGGAGCGCCCTGGGCAAAATCGACCAGAGCGGCGTCCATTCCATCGGCACTGGTGCCGGACATCAGGCCGATATAAAGGGTCACTGAAACGCTCCGATACGATTATCTTCGTTTTCGTTATAGCTGTTCAGCCAGCTAACCATGCTCTGAGATTTCTGGCGGAACGCGGCTTTTTCCTGAGACGGAATAGAGTCAGCCTTTGGCAACTTAACCCGTAATGAATCACGGTGCACACCGTCAACGCGGAATTCGTAGTGCAGGTGCGGGCCGGTTGCCAGGCCGGTGCTGCCGACATAACCGATCACCTGACCCTGCTTGATGCTGCGGCCAACCCGGGCGCTGCGGTTAAATTTGCTCAGGTGTGCATAAAGCGTCTGATAACGGGAGCCGTGCTGGATAATCACGCAGTTACCAAAACCGCCTTTGCGCCCCGCGAACACAACTTTACCGTCACCAGCCGCTTTAATCGGAGTGCCGGTTGGTGCTGCGTAGTCGGTCCCTTTGTGGGCGCGCAGGGTATTCAGTACCGGATGTTTACGGTTCAGGTTAAAGCGTGAGCTGATTCGGGCGAAATCAATCGGGTTACGCAAAAAGGCTTTGCGCATACTCTGACCTTCCGGCGTGTAGTAGTTGGCGTAGCCGTTTTTATCTTCATAGCGCACGGCCGTAAGCTCACGTCCCTGATTGGTAAAGCGCGCAATCAGAATATTGCCGTTGCCGATTTTTTCACCGTCGAGGAACACCTCGTCATAAATCAGGCTGAAGCGGTCGCCCTGGCGGATATCCAGAGCGAAGTCGATATCCCAGCCAAAGATCGCGGCGAGTTCAATCAGAATCTGTTCGGGAATATCGGCACGGGAGCCATCAAGAAACAGTGAATTTTCAATGGCGGTACCGACAAAGCGTGGGCGGTAATCGGCATGACGCTCTGCCAGTTCGTATTTCAGACTGCCATCGGTGGTGCGCTCAAAGGTATGACGGGCAAGAGGAGATAATTCAATCTGGAATTGCTGTATATGGTTATCCTGCGAGCGCACCCAGTGCAGTGTCTGGCCGGGTTTAAGCTGGATAGCTTCCTTTGGCGCGACGGCGGCAATTTCAATCACATCGGCGGCGCTGAGGTTATGGCGACTGAACAGAATGGACAGGTTATCGCCGGGGCGTACCGTGGTTTCTTCCCAGTTGAGTGCTGCTGCTTCAGCCTCTGGTTCAGCCGGAGTGTCCGGCATTTCAATAATATAGCGGGTCTGTTGCAGATTCTTTTCTGGTGCCTGAGGCCAGAACAACAACATCAGCAACACAACCAGAGCGGTCAGAACACCGAGTAAGTGAGTCAGAGGGAAATACTGCAGGCGTCCCGACAAGGCCATAGCGATCTGGTCGTCCTTATTCTGTAAATGATTGAATGCTTCACAAGTGTAAACAATTCGCCGGCATTTTACCCAGCGAACTTGATTTTGCACATTGATCAGGTATGTTCACCAACCTTTCTAATACCGACACAACTCAGAGTGCTCCCATGACAGCTGCATTATTAGACGATTTAAAAGCACGCGGTCTGATTAATCAGGCGACGGCGGATGAGGAACTGACCAAACATCTGGAATCTGGTTCCATCACCCTGTATTGCGGCTTTGATCCGACGGCTGACAGTCTGCATCTTGGGCACCTGGTTCCGCTGCTGGTATTGACCCGCTTTCAGAATGCCGGACACAAACCGATTGCACTGGTGGGCGGAGCAACGGGTCTGATTGGTGATCCGAGCTTTAAAGCCGCCGAGCGTCAGCTGAACACCGCCGATGTGGTTGCCGGTTGGGCCGATAAGATCCGCCAGCAGGTCAGTCAGTTCATTAAATTTGATGGCATCGACAACGCCGCTACCGTGGTGAATAACCTCGACTGGGCCGGACAGATGAACGTGCTCGATTTCCTGCGTGATGTCGGTAAACACTTCTCTGTTAACGCCATGATTAACAAAGAATCGGTACAGCAGCGTCTGAACCGTGAAGGTGCCGGTATTTCCTTTACCGAGTTTTCCTACGCACTGCTGCAGGGGATGGACTTTGCAGAACTGAACCGTCGTCATGGCTGTACGCTGCAGATTGGCGGTTCGGATCAGTGGGGCAACATCGTTGGTGGTATTGATTTGGCGCGTCGCCAGAATGGCGCACAGACGTTTGGCCTGACCGTACCGCTGGTAACCAAATCCGACGGCACTAAATTCGGTAAAACCGAATCCGGCGCCGTATGGCTGGACCCGGCGAAGACCTCGCCATACAGCTTCTATCAGTTCTGGATGAATACCGCCGATGCCGACGTGTATAAGTTCATGCGCTACTTCACCTTTATGTCAGTAGAACGTATTGCTGAAATCGAAGCGCACGACGCCACCATCGAAGGCCGTAAAACAGCGCAGCCAATTCTGGCAGAAGAAGTGACCCGCCTGGTACATGGCGAAGAAGCTCTGCAGTCTGCACGCCGTATTACCGAAGCGCTGTTCTCCGGTGATATCGCCCAGCTGTCAGAAGCCGAGCTGGAACAAATTAAACTGGATGGTCTGCCATCAAGCGATCTGCAGCTGGCTGGTCTGGCTGAGGTTCCGATGACCACGCTGTTTACCGACAGCGGTATGGTTAAAGCCGGCCGTGAAGTAAAAGATGCCCTGGGCCGCAATGCCATCTTCATTAATGGCGTTGCCCAGGGTGCGGAAGACAACATGAAAACTGCCGAAGCGTTCAGTGCGGAAAAGGCACTTTATGGCCGTTTCTTTCTGGTTAAACTCGGCAAGAAAAAGTACCACCTGTTCGAGATTGCAAAATAGTTTGAAGAAAGAGTTGACGGCGCATCCGGGATCTCTATAATGCGCCGCTCCTGAGTTGAGACGGATTCGAAAGATTTCGAAAAACAAAGGAAAAACAAGGGGTTGACAGAAAGTTAAACGACTTTATAATGCGCCCCGCTCTGAACGACACGGCTTAGCCTGACGATCAGAAAGACGGAAAAAAGTGGTTGACATTGAGAAGTGAATCTTTAAAATGCGCAGCCCGCTTCGAGAGAAACGAAGCGACGTTCTTTAACAATGTATTTAGACAATTACGTGTGGGTGCTTACTGAGACGCTCTGGAGACAAAGCATTATCAAGTAAGAACTCGTCGATAATTCATTTATGAAGCAAAGACAGTTTTATTCTTGAGCAAGATTTAGATTGGATATTCCTCCAG